>ULYD01075513.1_pt1 | contig 32512 bp, 17 predicted proteins | sample 1961831 | NCBI WGS metagenome assembly ULYD01 (sample SAMEA4835854, study PRJEB28245) | human gut metagenome | biome: gut microbiome; material: fecal sample | place: Denmark | collected 2008 | reverse complement strand
GCCATGCTCCGCAAGGCCGGTGCTGCCGTCGCTGCCGACGGTACGGAGCCCCTGACGCGGCGCGAAGCGGCGCGGATGACGGACGAAGCGCTGCATCCGTTCGACCGCGACGTCGATTTCGAAGGAAACCTGATAAAATAACGAACCATGAAGAAACTCATCCTCCTGCTGCTGGCCGCTGCCGTCGCGACGACCGCAGCCGCACAGGCGCAGCGCGATACGCTGACCTTCAACAACGACTATTATTTCTCCAAACGCAATGTCGAGGAGCTGGTGCCGGTCACCGGGCAAAATATCGTGATGCTGGGCAACAGCCTTACCGAGCGCGGTTTCTGGGCGGAGTATTTCCAGGGGAAACGCGTGCTCAACCGCGGCATCGGCGGCGACTGCATATCGGGCATGATCAACCGCGTGCAGCCGATCGTCGACGGACGACCGAAGGCTATCTTCATCATGGGCGGTGCCAACGACCTGCTTTTCTCGAAGATTTCGAACGAGAAACTCCTGCAGCAGTACGAACGCCTGCTTGACATCATCGCCCGGGGGACACCCCGCACGAGGGTCTATATCCAGAGCCTGCTGCCGCTCAACGAGGCGCATAACGAAACTTTTATGAAAGGCAAGAATGCCCGTTTCGCCGAGTTCAACGCCCTGCTGCGTGCCATGGCCGAACGCCGCGGGCTGACCTTCATCGACATCTGGAGCGCTATGCAGCGCAACGGGGAACTGCCCGAAGAGTACACGTTCGACGGCATCCACCTCAAGGCGGCGGGTTATGCCGTGTGGATCGAGAAGATCAGGCCCTACGTCAAATAAGCTGCCCGGATGAAACGTCTGTTTTTCGCGCTGGCATTGTGCGCGGCGTCGGGGGCCTGCATGGTCGGCGGCGACATGCGCTTCTATGAAGCCCGTTCGGACAAGATCCGCTTTACCGGCCGCGCCGCCGAAAACGGCGACGGCAGCCTGTCGTTCGACTGGAGCGGCTGTCATTTCACGTTCCGTTTCGACGGCAGTCGCTGTGCGATGCGTGCTGCGGATACCGGGCGTAACTACTACAACGTATTCGTCGACGGGCGCCTGTACGGCAAGGCGACCGTCGAGGGAGCCTCGTCGTGCGTACCCCTCGCCGAAGGGCTTGCGCCGGGGCCGCACACCGTGACGGTGCAGAAACGCACCGAAGCCGAGCAGGGGCGCACGACGCTCTACGGCATCGAGGCCGACGGTGCTCTGCTCGACCTGCCGCCCGCCCCGTCGCGGCTGATCGAGTTCATCGGCGACTCGCACACGTGCGGCTACGGTACCGAGGGGAAAACCGTCTCGGAGCCTTTCACCCCCGAGACCGAGAACTGCGACCTGGCATGGGGCTGCATCGTGGCGCGCTGTTTCGATGCCGATTACGTGCTCACGGCCCATTCGGGGCAGGGGATCGTCCGTAACTGGGCCGATGAAAAGGAAACCTCCGACCTGACTATGCGCCAGCGCATCCTGCGGACATTCGACATGACCGACTCGCCGCGGTGGGATTTCCGGGGCTACAAGCCCGACATCGTGGTGATAAAACTGGGCACGAACGATTGCAGCACGGGCATTACACCCTCCGAGGCCGCCTTCGGCAAGGCATTCCGTGAGCTTTACGGCGCCCTGCGCGAACACTACGACTCCGTGCCGATCCTTTACGTCATCCCCGACGGTGCGGAGGCGTTCTATCCCTATATGCAGTCCGTCATGGCCGGCCTGGAGGACGACGACCTGCATTGCGTCATGCATTTTACGGGCATCACCAATCAGGACGGCGACCTGGGGGCCGGGTACCATCCCAACCACCGCGGACACCGGAAGTTCGCCGCTGCGGTCATCCCCTACATCTCGACGATCATGGGGTGGGAGATGCCGATGGAGGTCATTCAATAGCTACTGAAACGATGAAAAAACTATTTTTTACCGCCCTTGCCCTTGCGGGTTTCCTCTGCGCTGCTGCGCAAACCCAGGACTGGGCGAACTTCGGCCGTTTCGAACAGGCCAACGACGAGGTGCGCAATCCGAAGGTCGTCCTCATGGGCAACTCGATCACCGAACTGTGGATCAAGACGCATCCCGATTTTTTTACGGCACACGGTTATGTGAGCCGCGGCATCAGCGGGCAGACCACCTCGCAGATGCTCGTACGCTTCCGGGCCGACGTGCTGGACTTGCACCCGCAGGTGGTCGTCATCTGCGGCGGGACGAACGACATAGCGCAAAATACCGGTTACATATCGCTGCCGCATATCCTGGGCAACCTCGTGTCGATGGTCGAGCTGGCACGTGCCAACGGCATCGCCCCCGTGCTGTGCTCGTTGTTGCCCGCGCGTGAATTCGGCTGGCGCAAGGAGCTTGAACCCGCGCCCCGGATCATCGAGCTGAACGCCATGATCCGCGAGTACGCCCGCAGGGAGAATGTCCCCTATGTGGATTACCACGCGGCGATGTCCGAAGCGGACGGAGGCATGGTAGCGGCCTATACCTACGACGAAGTCCATCCCACGGCCGCGGGGTACGACGTGATGGAGCAGATCCTGCCGCCTGTCGTCGACGCGGTGCTGAAGAATCCGAAACGGTATCGACGGCGTTAATAGCAGGCAGGGGCAGAATTATAAGAGGGCCGGGGAATGCTTATTTCCCCGGCACTCTTATTCTTGCAGGCAGATCGCAGCGGCCTTCCGTTATTTTGCCCCCGTGACCTTATTCCCGGAGCAGCAATACACAGCTGCCCGGTGCGTCGGCCTTTATCTTCAGTTTGTTCCGCCCGGCGGCCGAAATGCGGATGCCGCCGTTCTGTTCGGCCGTTCCGAAATGCCGCAGGTCGAGGTATCCGGGCAGTGCCAGCGTCCTCTTGCAAGCCCGCTTGCAGTCGATGAAAACGGCCGTATGTCCCCCGGCGCTGCCTTCGTAGCACAACAAGTCGGCATCGTCGGCGATGGGCGTTTCGAACCAGGTGTAGACACCCCGCCAGCAGGTCTTGTCGCCGTTCTCCATCCGTTTGTTCCCGATGAGCTTGTGGTAGCTCTTGCCGTAGGGCGCATAGATGAAGATGTCGTCCTGCCCGTCCAGCAGCGCGTGGTCTCCCAGCCCGTCGGGCAGCAGCCAGGTCGATTGGTACCCCTGTCTGTTCTTTTCGACGTAGCGCCGGAAAAGGGGGTATTCCCGTTTGGTGAACGTCGATGCCTTCGCCGCTTCCGTCCAGTCCGTGTAGGCCCCGCCCGGGGTGAGTACGTGCGTCTCGCCTTCGAACATCGACTGCATCCCGTAATAGATGGCGATGGTCACGGGCGCGGCGTTGCAGAACCGGTGCGAGGCCGCGACCTCGATGTTGTTGCGGCGGACAGTGTATGTCACCGATTCCCGGCACAGGGTGTCGCGCAGTTCTTCGCCGCCCGCGACGTTCCGGTAAGGGCGTGTTGGGTCGAGGATTACGTTTTCGGCCTCGACCGTCACCCGATTTGCCCATAGCGTCGTGTCGCCCTCGATGCGGTTGCCGTCGGCCAGCAGGGTGTAACCCTCGCTGCGTGCCGTGCGCGCCGTGCGTTCCCTGTATTTGTGGTTGCCCCCGCACCACCCGCACCCGGGGATGGCGAAAGGCCCGATGTTGTCGCTGTACGTCGAGTTGAGCAGGACGGCGGGTTCGGCCTCGGGCTGCGTGGAGGGAAGCGCCGCCCTGTTGCGCGTGATGCCTACGCGGTAGAACGTGTAGAGCTCGTTGAACATGCACCGCCTGAACCAATAGGTGATATCCGTCCGTTCGTCCAGCTTGGCCGAAATATAGAGGTCGCCGCCCTGGCGTTTGACATACATCGCTTCGGAATAGGGGCGGTCGTGTCCTTTCCCCCTGCTGCGCTTAGGGGCATGCTCCCCGGCACAGAGTGCCGTTGCGGGCACCATGCATCCCAGCAACAGCAGGCAGGCCATGATTCTCAAATGTTTCATCGTTGCGTTTTTGTAGGAAAGCGATGCATCCGGGCGCATCCCGGGTGCATCGCCTGTATGCCGGGGCATCCGATGCCCGTCCGGTTTACTTGCGGGTGAGTTTCAGGAAGAGGTCGGGACGGTCTGTGGTGATGTAGTCGACCCGGTTTTCGATGGCCCACATCATGTCGGCCGGGTTGTTTACCGTCCATACGTTCGAGGCCATCTTCAACGCCTTGATGTCGTTGAGCCACGTCGGGTTGTTCAGGTATACGCCGTAGTTGAAATCGCAGCCCGTCAGCCCCATCGCCTTCAGGTCTTTGGGCAACGTGCCGCCTCCCAGGTACATCAGCTGCGTCTTTGCGGGGGCCAGCCGTGCCAGCTCTTTCATTATGTGGAGCGAGAACGAGATGTAGGTCACGCGTTTCGAAAGCCCGTACCGGCCGACCATCTTCACCACGGCCTCGGCCGCTGCGGTTTCCGCCTCGGGGGTGGCGTGCGGCTTGAGTTCCAGGACGAGGTGCACCTTCGTATCCTTAGCGGCCTCGAGGTATTGCGCCAGCGTGGGCATCGGCTCCCCGTTTTCGAGCTTGAGCGTCGTCAGCACGGTCGAAGGGGTGCTCTGTACCTCGTATCCGTCGTGCCAGCCGTCGTGGTTGAGCACCGGAACGCCGTCCGAGGCCATCCATACGTCGAATTCCACGCCGTACACGCCCAACTGGTCGGCCTTGAGGAGCGAGGCGATCGAATTCTGTGCCGAGCCGTCGGTGTGCCAGAAGCCCCGGTGTGCGACCACGCGGGTCTTGTTCTTCATCGGGATGCCGTATTTCAGGTAGCGGCGTGCCTGGATGATCCGGGCCAGGCGATCCATCAGGGCCTTGTCTTTCGGGTTGTCCGACTCGTCGAGGGTCAGTACGCCGCGGTTTCCGCAGTAGTAGGCGACGGCCGAAGAGTTGAAGACGTCGTTCTTTTCGAAGTGGTTGATATAGGCCGCCATCCGGTCGTGCGACGAGTTGGGGATCGCCGCCGTGGCCTTCTCGTCGAATTCGAACTCCATGGCCATCCCGTGGCGGCGGGCCGTGGCGCAGGCCTCGTCGAGGCGGCTGTCGGGGATCGAGTGGTTGAAGAAGTGGTTGGGCTGCTGGTAAGCCACGTCGAAGCCCAGGCGTTTCCACTCCTCATGGCCTTTGGCCTGCCAGTAGGGAATCCAGTAGAAAAGCTTGCCTTCGGAGTGGATGTATTCGCTCAGCGGAATGGTGAGCTCCTCGCAGTGGTGGGTGTCCTCGGCGACCCAGTAGAAGCCCGAGAGTTCCAGGTGCTTGTATTTGGCGGCCTTGAAACGTTCGACCAGCTCCCCGATGTACCATTTGGTCGCGGCGATCTGATCCTCCTCTTTCGAGAAATCCATCTCCCGGCCGTCGATCTCGCCCCAGTCCTTCTGGCCGCGGATCGCTTCGGGAAGTCCCAGCACGATCCGGTGCCTGAATGCGGGCTTGCCCAGCTCGCCGATCTCTTCGCCGATGCACCGGTCGAGTGCCGAAAGCGACTTGCCCTGCTCGAAAATCCGATCCAGCAGCCACTCCCATTCTGTCCTGCGGGCGTTGAGTTTCTCGTAGCCCACGGTGTAGTTGCGTCCCGAGCCGTCCTTGAACTCGAGGAACAGGAAACCGTCGAAGAGCCAGTCTTTCGAACCGTCGGCAAACCGGTGTACGACATAGGGACGGAATTCATCGACCGTCCAGTCCAGCCGGTGGCTGCCGCCCTGGTAGATCAGGGCCAGATCCTGAATTTCGGTCGTCCGGTATCCCTGCTCGGCGGCGGGTTTGCCGGACGCGGCCGTTCTTTGCCGCAGCGGGTTGTCGATCACGAACCGGCAGAATTCATGGAACAGTTCCTTGTCCTTTGCCGCCGTCGACGCCCACAAGTCGTAAAAACGATTGGTGCCGTGGTAATAGCTCAGCGGCTTACGTCCGTATACGCCGTGTTTTTTTGCACCTTCCATATACTCGCGGAATCTTTTTTTGTAAACCTCGGAGTTCTGCTCCCCCTCGAGGATGTTCTCGTCGAATTCGAATTCCATCGCCAGGTCGTAGGCCTTGATGTCGGAGAAATAGCGAGACAGCGGCCTTACGCCCTTGTCGTCCCAATAGTGGTTGGGCTGCATATAGGCGTAGTCGATGCCCATCTCCTTCCATTTGGTGTAGCCTGCGGCACGGTTGTAGGGTATCCAGCAGAAACTCTGGTTGATCGCATGCAGGTATTCCGCAACCTGGGGGATGACCTCTTCCGACTTTTTCAGTTCGTGGCAGTAGCCGTCGCCCGGCGTCACGATCTCTTCGGAGATGGGGTAGAACCCCGCCAGTTCGACATACTGGTAATTTCCTTCGTCGAAGCGCCTGCGTACCTGGTCGATATACCATTTGCAGGCCGCAACGCGGTCGGCGCCCTTGGCGAAATCCATCTGCCGCCCGCCGAGCGAACCCCAGTAGGTCGTCGACTCGTTCGTGTCGTCGTACTTCCGGTAGATGATCGGGTCGGGCATTACCATGACGACCTTGCGCTTGGCCGGGGGTGTGCCCAGCCGCTGTGAAGCCTCCTTTACGGCCGCTTCGAGGGCGTTCACGCCGTTGTCGCCGTCGAACCAGTAGTCGATCAGCTCCTTCCACTGCTGTTTGCCGGCCGAAACGCCCTGCCCCCGCAGCACGCCTACCATGTAGGCGTATTTACCGCCGTCGGGGCGGCTGCTGTCCTGGAATTCGAGGCAGAGGAACCCGTCGAAGAGCCAGTGCTCCCTGCCGCTCTCGTCCACATAGGTCACGAACGGGGTGAAACGCTCCTTGTCCCAGCGGTACGGGGTGCGGTGATGGCTGCCGCCGTAGCACAACACCAGGTCGGTATAGGACGGTATCGCGTCGCGTTCCTGTTCCCAGGCGTACATTTTCGGTTCGGAATCGCGGGTTGCCGGGGCCGCGTCGCCCGTGGGGCCGTTCGCCGCTGTGGCGGGCGTATGGTTTGCGGCCAATGCCGCTAAGAGGGTGCAAAATGCGAAGGTCTTGAGTTTTTTCATCTGTTTACGGATCGTTAATCGTTATTTGCGCATCGGGTTGTCGAGTACGAAGCGGCAGAATTCGTGGTAGAACTCCCTGTCTTTGGCTGCCGTCGATTTCGACAGGTCGTATAAGGCGTTGGTGCCGTGGTAGTAGCTCAGCGGCTTTGTGCCGTAGACATTGTTCAGCCTGGCTCCGGACATGTATTCGCGGAAACGCTTCTTGTAGGTGTCGCAGTCGGCCTTGCCCTCGAGGAGCGCCTCGTCGAACTCGAATTCCATGCCCAGGCCGTTGGCCTTGACGTCGGAGAAGAACTGCGACAGCGGTTTCTGTCCCTCCCAGAAATAGTTGGGCTGCATATAGGCGTAGTCTACGCCCAGCTGCTGCCATTTCTTATACCCTGCGGCGCGGTTGTACGGGATCCAGTTCAAAGATTGGTTGATCGCATGCAGGTATTCCGCAAGCGGAGGGATGATCTCGTCCGATTTTTTCAGTTCGTGGTTCCAGCCGTCGCCCGGCGTGACGAGTTCCTCGGAGATGATGTAGAACCCCGCCAGGTCGATAAACTGGTAGTTGCCCAGGTCGAAACGCCTGCGTACCTCGTCGACATACCATTTGTAGGCCGCGATGCGGTCTTCGGCCGTCGAAAAGTCCATTTTGCGGCCGTTCAGCTCGCCCCAGTAAACCGTGGAGCCGGGGTCGCCCTTGCCATTGCCCTTGCCGTCGTAAACCTTGTAGATGATCGGATCGGGAAGTACCATGATGACCTTGCGTTTGGACGGGGGTACGCCCAGGCGTGCCGAAGCGTCCTTCACGGCTCCTTCGAGGGCATCCATGCCGCTGCCGCCGGCGAACCAATAGTCGATCAGCTCTTTCCATTGCGTCTTGCCGGCCGAGAATCCGTAGTCCTTCATCAGCCCCACCATGTAGGCGTAATAACCGCCGTCGGGACGGCTGCTGTCCTGGAATTCGATGAACAGGAAGCTGTCGAACAGCCAATGTTCCTTGCCCTGTTCGTCCACGTAGCTCACGCTCGGGGCGAAACGCTCCTTGTCCCAGCGGTACGGGGTGCGGTGGTGGCTGCCGCCGTAGCACAGCACCATGTCCGTGTAGGAGAGTATCCCGCTGCGGCTTTGCTCCCACGGGTACATCTGCGGGCCGGGGGCGTCGGTAGTGAACCGGACATACTGCATCTGGCTGTATTCGCCCGAGTCGTTGCAGGCTACGGCGAAGACCGTGTAGGTCGTCTGCGCCGTCAGGCCGTCGATCTCGACCGTCGTCCCGGTGTATTGCGTGCCGTTCTGGGCGACGCTCTGAGCCGTTTCGGACGTAATGACCCCCGTGGCCTTGTGTATGATTTTGACGGACGAGGCATTCGTACGCCTCATGTTCAGCGTCACGGAGTTGGCGCCCGACGATGCGATCGTCATGCTCAGGGTCGGTTTCGGGCCCCGGGAGGGTTCGTCGTCCCCGTCCCCGCAACCGATGAAGGGCAGGCAGCAGAGAAGCGTGAAAATAATTCGGTAATTCCTCATGGGATGTCAGGTTTTTTTATTTGTTTCCCTTCCCGGTGTGTTGCGTCCGTACCGGGTTGTTTACGACGAAACGGCAGAATTCGTGGAAGAACTCCCTGTCCGTTTTGTCCGTGGAAACCGAGAGGTCGTAGAGGGCGTTGCTCCCCTGGTAATAGGCCAGCGGGCGGGTGCCGTAGATGCCGTGTTTCTTTGCATATTCCATGTATTTGCGCATCCGTGCCCGGTATATGTCGCTGTGCGGATCCGCGCTGAGAATCGAAGCCTCGAATTCGAACTCGATGCTCGTCCCGGCACGGTTGATCTTCATGCAGGCGGAATCCAGGTCGTTTCCCGGCTTCCAGTAGTGGTTGGGCTGCATGTAGACCTGGTCGAAGCCGAATTTGCGCCAGTCGTCATGGCCGTGGGCGTCGTAGAACGGAATCCAGCTGAACGTGTAGTTGAGCCGGTGGAGGTAGTCCGCGATCTCGGGGAGCAGGATGTCCGAACGGGTCAGATGGTAGCTGTACTCCGTGTCGTGCGGCTGGGCGGCGATCTCGCGGATCCAGTAGAACCCGGCCAGGTCGATGTATTTGTAATCGCCCTGGGCGAACCGCGCCCGCACCTGGTCGATGTACCACCTGCAGGCCGCTACGCGGTCTTCGTTGCTGTTGAAATCCAACCGGCGCCCGCCGAGTTCTCCCCAGTAGGTCGTCGTGGTGGTCGTGTCGATGTAGTGTCGGTGGATGATCGGATCGGGGATCATCATGATCACGCGGCGTTTGCAGGGCGCTTTGCCCAACCGTGCGGTGGCCTCCTTGACGGCCTGTTCCAGGGCGTCGACACAGTTGCCCTTTGTGAAATAGTAGTCGATCAGCTCCTGCCACTGCTCCTTGCCGGCCGATACGCCCGTGTCGCGCAGCACGCCCGTCATAAACGAGTAGGCGCCGCTGTCGGGGCGGTCGACATCCTGCGATTCCAGGAAGATGAAGCCGTCGAATAGCCATTGTTCCTTCCCGTCGGGGTCGACGTAGGTGACATAGGGGGCGAAGCGCCCCTTGTCCCACAGGAAGGGGTTGCGGTGATGGCTGGCACCGTAGCATAATACGGCATCGGTCGTGGTCGCCGGACTCTTGTGTTTCTTCTCCCACGGGTACAGCTTGTCCTTCGGGCCTGCGGTGCCGGTCGGGAGCGTGAAAACCAAGGCTGTTACCACTGCAATTGCTACTGTAAAAAGTCTGCGAGTCATGTCTTGTCGTTTTTATCCGACCTCGGAGCAGTCTCTTCCGTCCGGGGTCAATATATCCGTTTATGGGTTATTTCCTGTCCGTTGTCGGTCGTTGTGCCCGTAACGGATTGTTTATGATGAACTGGCAAAGTTCGTCGAACAACTCCCGGTCGGCCTCGTCGTCCGAAGCGTGGAGGTCGTAGAACCCGTTGGTGCCATGGTAATATGCGAACGGCCGTTTGCCGTAGATGTTGCGTCGTTTGGCGTAGTCGATGTAGTCGCGCAGCCGCTTGCGGAATGTTCCGCTGCCTTCGCGTGCGTTGAGCAGCGTGGGCTCGAACTCTATTTCCATGCCGATGCCCAGGCTGTCGATCTGTCTGCAAACCTCATCCATGTCGTTCTGCGGCTTCCAGTAATAGTTGGGTTGCAGGTAGACCTGGTCGAACCCGAACTGCTGCCATACGTCGTACCCGCGCGAGCCGTAATAGGGTATCCAGTTGAACGTATAATCCAGCTTGTGGAGGTAATCGGCGATATGCGGAAGCATGATGTCCGAGCGGGTCAGGTGGTAGCTGTACTGTGTGTCCACCGGCCGGGTGACGATCTCGCGCAGCCAGTAGAATCCCGCCAGCTCGATATGTTCGTAGTTGCCCCGGGCGAACCGCTCCCGTACCCGGTCGATATACCATTTGCAGGCGGCTATGCGGTCTTCATTCCTGTTGAAATCCAGTTGCCGCCCGTCCAATGCTCCCCAATAGGTCGTACTCGACGTCGTGTCGATATAGTGCCGGTGAATCACCGGGTCGGGAAGTACCATGATGACCTTGCGCTTCTGCGGGGCTTTGCCCAACCGCGCGGCGGCCTCCTTCACGGCCTCTTCGAGGGCCTCGACCCCGTTGCCGTCCGTGAAATAATAGTCGATCAGCTCCTGCCATTGCGCCTTGCCGGCCGATTCGCCCTTGTCGCGCAGATGCCCTGTCTCGAAGGCGTAGAGTTCTGCGTCGGGACGGTTCGTGTCCTGGAATTCCAGGAAGATGAACCCGTCGAAGAGCCAGTGCTCCCCGCCCTCTTTATCGACATAGGTGACATAGGGCGCCAGCCGTTCCTTGTCCCACAGGAAAGGGGTGCGGTGGTGGCTGCCGCCGTAACATAACACGGCATCCGTGGGGGGCTGCAGGTTTCTGCGGTGCTGCCCCTGCGGGTACATGGTTCGGGAACAACTGCCCGCGAGAAGCAAGGATCCTGCGGCCGTTGCGAACGGAATGATATTTTTCAGGAATTTGAGCATCGTAGTCGGTAAGTCGTAATTCGTAAAATTAAAATTAATCCCGTTGTGAAAGGGAGTGAACTCACAACGGGATTAATTATTCGACATCTATCGTTAGAATCCCAGACCCTGTACGTCGCCCAGCTTGCAGCGCCCGTTCATATAGTCGCCCGTCGCATCGAGACGCTCGACATTGACGATCACGAATTTCAGGTAGCGGCCTGCAATTGTCTTCTGGACAGGGTAATCGTAGATCAACCGCGGGTCGGTCTTGTCGGTACCGCAGTTCACCCATTCATAGGCACGCTTGCCGCTTGCCACGAGGTTCCATTGGGTGCCGGCGCCGGAGTACTCTTCGGCGGTATAGATCTGATAGTTCAGCGCATTCCCCTGGTAGTTGTAGCTGTCGCTGATACGGAATTTGGTAAATACCTGTCGCTGTCCCATGTCTGCGACGAATACCATCGGGAACGTATTGGGGGTATTCCAGAAAGGAATCCACTCATCGGAGAACGAGCCGTCGAACAACCGTTCGGCCGTGTAGATGGCCACGCTCCATGCAGGGGGCAGCGGGTCGTAGGCATAACCGATGCCGTTGCCTTCCAGGACAGTCCACGGGCCCTTGACTTCCTTGTCCATCGTGAAGGGGACATACATGACCTCGGTCGTGACGGTGATCCCGTCCAGCGACGTGGAGGTGATGCGTACCGGCACGAGCAGGTCGCCCACGATGTCGAGGTTGCTGCCCGTAAAGAGCTTGTCGGAATTGATCTTGCCCGAGAACTTGGCCGCAGTCTCGCCCGCAGCGATCTGCGAGCTGGTGGCGTCAAGCGTGGCGAACCCGTCGGGCGCAGCCAGGTAGTTCGTCCCGTTGGCCTGGTTGTAGGCGTCCACGAGGCTGTTGTCGATCGTGTAGTTCACCGTCAGATCCATTGTCGAGATGGCATTGTCGAGCACGATGTTGCCGTCGAACGAGATCACCTCGTGCGTAGCGGTGGGATGGAACGATGCCGCCAGCTCCCTCTCCATGCCGATCGAGGCGCGTTTGGGATTGATGATCTTCACATTGCGGTTTGCATCGACGGCCAGCGCGTCGTTGGCGACGGTGAGTTCGAGCGGAATCGCATACTCCGTACCCTCGCCCAGGGCGAAGATGGCTGCGTCGTCCCACGTAACCTCGACGAATTTACGGGTGTCGCCGTCCGAAAAGCCGACCGTCGAAGAAGAGAGTTTGTAGCAGTTTGCCGGCAGCACCGCATAGTTGGTGCCGTTGGCCGTGTTGTATTCGGCCAGGGCAGTTTCCGAAACACTGAGGAGCGCTTTGGCACTCTGTTGTCCCTTGCCGTTCTTCAATATTGCCAATTCATATTTTCCATTATAAACCGATACGCCGGCATATTGCTCCTCATTGACAAATGAAATCGTATCGTCTACCATGAAGTTGTTGCGATTGTCCTCGCAGCCGGCCAGGGCGGCCGAAGCAAACAGTCCTGCAAGCAACAGTTTCCACATATTTATTTTCATAGGTTCGAGCATTTATTAATGTCCGTAATTCTGGGTCATGTTGGTCATTTCGGCCATCTGTGTCGCATTGATAGGATGGAGGTAATCCTTGTCGCGGAAAACGGCAGGCGAACCGACGTAGTCGTTGGACACGCGTTCGTAAGACTCTTCGTACGTGGTGGCGCTTACGTGCAGCGTCCAGTTCTCGCTCGGGTATTCCTTCTTGGCGATCATCCAGCGGCAGGCGTCGTAGTGGCGCATCGCTTCCAGTCCGAACTCTACCATGCGCTCCTTCTGGATGCACCAGCGGAGCAGCTCCTGGTTGCCGCGGATCTCGGGATAGGCCTCCTGGATCTTATTCAGGCCCACCCGTTCGCGCACCTTGTTCAGGTATTCGAGCGCTGCGGCTTCGTCGCGCTGGGGCTTTTCGTTGCAGGCCTCGGCATAGTTGAGGTAGATCTCCGCCAGGCGGAACGCCGGGTAAACCGTTTTCATCGTGGTATAGTCGGTAGCCTCGCGCAACGATTTGTTGGTTTCGTAAAGACGGCGCCATACATAACCTACGCGGGTGATACCGCCGCCTTCACCTGCATTCCACTTATTGGTGCAGGCGTCATTGTTGTAGCAGGTGAACTTGATGTTCTCCGTCTTGTTGGGCCACCAGAAGCCGTTGGGCACCAGACAGGCGTAATAACGGGGATCGCGGTTGATACAGCTGTTATGGGCCTTGATGCCGTCGCCCCAGTCGATACCGGGCTGCTTGTACCCATCGGTGAACCCGGTCGCCTGATAACCCGATTGCGGATCGACGATGGGTTTCGACATGTCGTTCTCACCCTGGTAGCCTGTCACTGGATAGCGTCCCGTCGTGTACATCGGATAGCTGTCGACCAGCTTCAGCGAAGGCTGGATACCGCCGTAACCCTGGTAAACGGCGCCCGAAGCACCCGTCATGCCCGGCATGGCGCATGCCAGCAGACCGCCCGTGCCGCCCAGCCACGAATAAACGCCCGAGCGGCTCCACCATCCCCAGATGGTCTCCTTGTTCCAGGGCTTCAGCCTTACGCCCTGATAAGAGGACATGTAACGCGTGAATTCGTCGGTCTGTTCCGTGTCCTTATAGAGATCGTATAAGCCCGTTTCTGCCAGTTCGATGACATCCCATGCAGCCTGTGCGGCTGCTTCCCATTTGGTTTCATCCTTGCTCTGCGGGAAGAGGAATTCACCGCGTATGTTCTGCATCTGGCCTTTGTAAAGGTCGCACCCGTTGTATAACGGCGATGCGGCATAAAGCAGTATGCGCGATTTCAATGCCAGGGCTGCACCGCGCGTAACACGGCCGGCCCACTGCTTGCCGTCGATACCGATGTCGTCGGTGCGTACCGGCAGGTCGTTCTTGATCGCGTCGAGCTCCCCGACCATGAAGTCGATGTTCTGCTGTACGGTGTGGCGGTCTACGGTCTTGCCGTCGATCGTCTCGTCGGCGATCTGGTCGCCCCAGATGAATACCGGGCCGTATTGGCGGAACAGCAGGAAATAGTAGTAGGCGCGCAGGAAACGGGCTTCGGCCTTCATGTATGCGAGGGTCGCCGGGGTGTCTTCCTTGTCGAGGTCGATATATTTCAGGAAGATGGAGCACTGGTTGATGCCGATGTAGTAATCCGGCCAGTAATTGAAGTTGGTCGTGGCGCTGCTGTAGTTGCCGGTTCTGAACTGGGTGTAGTAGACCCACTGGTACCACGAGAACAACGACTCGTCCGCACGTCCTACCGTCCAGCCGTGCATGCCTACGACCTCTTCCTCCTGGGGAATGTAGGAGTAAAGGTGGCTCAGGTATTTCTGGACTTCCGTTTTCTGCCGGAAAATATCCTCGATCTTGGCCTGGTCGTCCAGTTCCACGTCGAAGAACGACTCGCAGGAGGACAGCGTAAAGGCCAGTAACAGGGCGGTTGCGAATATTCGTATTTTTTTCATTGCTTATCCTTTTTTAGAAGTTGACATTTGCACCGATTGCAAAGGTACGTATGAGGGGGTATACATTACCGTAATTTGCATTTACCTCGGGATCCCAGAGTTTGAAATCGCTGAATGTAACCAGGTTCTTTCCCTGGATATAGAACCTGATCTTGGACAGGCCCCATTTCTTGGTCATGCTTTCGGGGAGCGTATAGCCGATCTCCGCATCTTTCAGACGCATGAAGCTCATGTCGCGCTGCCAGTAGGTCGAAAGTTGCTGGTTGTTGTCCACCTTGTTGAGCGACAGGCGGGGGTAGGGGGCGTTGGGATTCTGGTTGTCGAGTGTCCAGCGGTTCTTGGCCACATCTTCGAAGATCTGTCCCATGCGGAGGATCGTCGACGAAGCGCCGAAGAGGTTCTGTCCCTGGATGATGCGGGTCACGTGGCCCACGCCCGAGAAGAATACCGATACGTCGATGCCTTTCCATTTGACGCTGGCGCCGAAACCGTAGTTGATCTCCGGTACGAGCGTATAGCCGATGGCCACCTTGTCGAAGGTGTTGACCACGCCGTCGCCGTTGACGTCGCGGTACTTGATGTCACCCGGGCGCACGGTGCCGAAATCCTGCTTGGGCCAGTTGGCGATGTCCTCTTCCGACTCGAACAGGCCTTCGGCGATCAGGCCGAACTGCTGGTTGTTGGCAAAGCCGGCGAGGTTCTGGTATTTCCAGATCTGGTCGGGTTTGTCGTCGTAGAGTTTCTTGTTGCGGTTGTAGGTGAAGTTACCGCGTGCCGATATGCTGAAATCCTTGTTGAAGCTGTGGTCGAATTCGAGCGACATGTCGAAACCCTGGTTCTTCATGCGGCCGAGGTTGACCCACTGCGCCGTTTTCGTGCCGACCACCGACGGGGTGGATTCGCGCTGGATGAAGATGCCTTCGCGTTTCTCATAGAAATAGTCCGCCTGGATCTTGATCTTGTTGAACAGCCCCAGCTCGATACCGACGTCGGCCTTCGTCGCCTCTTCCCAGGCAACGTCCGGGTTGCCGTACTCGCCGGTCGAATAGCCGGGCAGGTTGGTCTGTCCCAGGTCGCCGAAAGTGAACCCGCCGGCATTGGTGTTCATGGTCGTATTGTAGGCGAAACGGCGGCTGCCGCCGATCTCGTCGTTACCGATCTTACCGTACGAGGCGCGGATTTTCAGGATGTTGACCTTGTCGCGCAGCGGCTCCCAGAATTTTTCGTTGCTGATCATGTATCCTACGGCGTACGAGGGGAAGAAGCCGTAGCGCTTGCCGGGGGCGAAGTTCTCTGAACCGTTGTAACCGAAGTTGAACTCGGCGAAATACTTGTCGCGGAAGGCGTAGGTGAAACGCCCGGCGATACCCATGTTCTTTGTCGGGTAGGCGTCGATGTAATTGACGGGCCTGTTCTTGGATTTGCTGCGTACCGAGTAGAGGAACATGCCGCTTACGCGGTGGTCTTCCGCGAAGAGGCGCTCATAGATAAGCGAGCCCTCGAAATTGATGGCCGTCGTACCCGACGAGTCCGATGTCGCGAGGCGCATGTAGTTGCTGCCGTTGGGGTTGGCAGCGGTCAGCATCAGTTCGCCGTTTTCGTCGCGCCCGGTGGCATAGTAGGTCACGGGGGACATTGCGCGCTCCAGGAGGGTTGCGTTCTGTGCATCCCATGCGAATTTTACATTGGCTTTCAGGCCGGGGGTGATGATGTCCGAGAAATCCTGCGTCAGCGACAGCAGGGACTGCGCCACCATGGTGTTGTAACGCCGGTAGCCGGTGTTGTTCAGCATGTTGTAGGGGTTGACCGAGCCCGACTCCTGCGGGATTGCCAGCATGCCGTTCGAAAATACGGTCGGCGTAGCCACGGGGGTAACGTACATCGTGTAGGCGTACAGGTCGTTCGTGGTCGTGCAGGGAGCGTTTTTGGTCGTATACTGCGTGGAGAGCGAAAGGCCCAGCTGCGTCGACTTGGTAATGTCGATGTCGATGTTTGAGCGGAAGCTGTACTTGTTGAAGTTCATCTGGGCATTGTAACGGTCGTTGTCAGCGACATTGAACATACCGCCTTCCGTGTAGTAGGATGCCGAAACGTAGTAACGGATTTTCGGGGAGCCGCCCGTGACGCTCGCGTGTACGCGGCCGGTCATGGCCAAGTCCTTGAAGATGGTGTTGACCCAGTCGACGTTCGGATAGAGGTCGGGGTCGCGGCCGCTCAGGTACATCTGGCGGGCATAGTCCGAAATCGGCATCTCGGTGCTGCCGCTGTCGCGGTAGAGTTCGTTGTAGTAGTCGATCCACTGCGAAGCGTTCGCCAGCTTGGGCAGCTGGACAGGCTGCGTAATGCCGAATTCGGCCTTGACGCGGATCTGGGGCGCCGTCATTTCGGTGCCTCGTTTGGTGGTGATCAGGATGATGCCGTTCGCACCGCGCACACCGTAGAGGGCGGTCGCCGTTGCGTCCTTCAGGATGGAGAACGTGGCGATGTCGTCCGCGTCGACAAAGTCCATGTCGCGCTCGATACCGTCGACGAGCACCAGCGGGGTGGTTTTGGCACCGAACGTACTCTGTCCGCGGATCCAGAACTCGGCGCTCGATCCGGGTTCGCCCGTACGCTGCATCACGACGATACCCGCCAGTTTGCCGGCGAGGTTCGAGGAGAGCGAGCCGCTTGCCACTTCCAGTTCGCCGGCGTCGATGGTGTTGATGGCGCCGATGATACTCTCCTTGCGCTGTTTACCGTATGCGACTACGGTTACTGCCTCCAGTTCGGAAACCTTGCGCACCAGCTCGGTCACGATGTTGGTCTTCGTTCCGACGGGAATGCTCTGGGTTTCATAACCCAGGTACGAAATCTCGATTACATCGGTCGGCTTTACGTCGATCGAGAAGGTACCGTCATTACCCGTGATGACACCGCGGGTACTGCCCTTGACGATCACGGTGGCTCCCGGTACACCCGCCTTGGTCTCGTCCAGGACGCGTCCGGTCATCTTGACGTTCCCCCCCCCCTTGCGGGGCGGTAACAGACGATTCCAGGCTGCTTGCGGAATACACAAATTCGGGATTTGCGCTCAATTCCGTAACCGATATAAGCCCCAGTATCAACACGAATGACCGGAGCATTATTTTACAAAAGAGCTTTTGTATAGTCATTGTCATATTTCCTCATTTATAATTACTTAATGTAGATTTGTACGGTTCGGGCGTCGGTCGGGCGCCGCGGGCCCGTACGTGTTGGATTGATCCTTGCTTGGCTAGAAGCACTTTGGATTAGTGTTTTTCAGGAAGTCAATAGTTCGGGTCTCGTCTGTTTTACCATAGGCACGTTTTAGTTTTTAGGTATGGTGAATAATTAGTCGGTTGTATAATTCGTCTGCCGATATGGCCGTCAATGCCGAAAGAACTTGATATACGACAACATACGGCCTGTGTGGTACTTTTTTTTCTGTGAAATTCAGTTAAAAGTATTCATTATCCGGTAACAAATATAACAATAAAATTATTATCATTACTATTTTTGATAAGTTTTTTTACTTTAAAGGGGTGCGGTATGATTTGCATGTCCTTGGGTCTGTGTGTATAATATGTTGATTTTCAATGTGTTGTTGGTGTTTTTAGGACTGTGAAATATTTGTGAAAAAGTAATGTCCTTTTTATCAGCTACTTGGCTTTGGGCTAACGGATTAAGACGGTCTTGGCTGTTAAAATTTTGTAATACAATATCTTATATTTTTATGCTTCATCTCTTCTCGAATCATTCCTGCCGGGAAATAGTTGCCTCCCCTGATTTTTGCCGCTTCAATGATTCGAAAAGTTTTTTACTGTTTTTGGGTTTGTAAGTAAAATATTTTTGCTTATTTTTGCCCTGTAAACTTTCGGGCTTACCGGCTAACAGGGTATACCTATGTATATTATATTTGCCGTTTATGCCCGCATCCGGCTACGCCGGCCGCACCGCATGGAACTGCGCTGAGTTGAAAATTCAATAAAATACCCGGAATAAATGATGATTAGAAATTGTTGTATGCTGGTGGCGGGCCTCCTGCTACACACGCAAATATTCGCACAGGATAAAACGGCCGCAAGCCGTACCGGCGAAGACTACACCCTGTCGAACGGTGCGGTCGAGGCCGTTTTCAGCGGGAGCGGAAGCTTCGACATCGAGAAACTGGTGCTCAGCGGGAAACAGGTCGTCGGGGCAGGTAAGAACGAAACGCCGTGGATCCTGATATACAAAGGTTCCCAGGGAGAAAACCCGGAGTTGAAACCCGAACATGCCGTTTACCGCGGGGTGCAAGTCCGCGATGACGCCCGGGCCAAAACTTTGGTGTTCACGTGGGAGCTGACGTTGGACTACTCGCCGGTGAAATATCCCGTGCGGATGTACGTGACGCTTCCCGACGGCGGCGAGCTGCTGCAATGGAACATAGAGGCCGACCTGCCCGCCGGGTGGCTGGTCACGGATCTGAAATTCCCCAATGTCGTGATCGAACGCCCCGAAGACGGCAGGATCATCACCACCGAAGGCTGGGGCGTCGAGAAGCCGCTCGACATCGCTACGTTCGAAGCCCGTTACCCGTCGCATGCCTCCGCCATGCAGTTCCTCGTGGTACACAATGCCGAGGGTGCCTTCTATTACGGGACGGAAGACCGCCGCGGCTGCGGAAAGACCTATTCGGCGCAGTGTACGCCGACGACGGTTGCATTGAGCGATGCCATTCCCGCTTCGGCCGGATGGATCGCGGACGGGACGTTCCGCCTGCCGTGGGTCTCGGTCACGGGTTTCACGCCGAAGGGTTGGGAAGATGCCGTTGTCAGGTGGTACCGTCCGTTTACCTTCACGACCGAATGGGGCAGCAAGCCGCTCGCCTCGCGCAATATCCCGCAGTGGTGTTACGATGCCGACGCGTGGGTGCGTGCCAAGCATGTGACCGACCAGACCTGCGATGCCGTCCGGCGTGCCGCCCGCTATTTCGGGCAAGGGCTGGGTGTGCACTGGTATTTCTGGCATCATTACCCCTACGATACCCACTATCCCGATTACCTGCCCGCACAGGAGCGTTTCGCAGGGATGGTGCGTGACGCCCAGCTTCTGGGGGCGCGTGTGACGCCCTATATCAACGGCCGGCTCTGGGATCCGGCGGCCGACAGCTATAAGCGCGACCGCGGTTACGACGCGTCGTGCCGTAAACCCGACGGTTCGCTCTATACCGAGATTTACCCCACGTCGAAAGTCCTCAATACGGTGACCTGCCCCTCGACGGATATCTGGCACCGGAAGATCATCGGGCTGGTGGACAGCCTGCAACACGCGATCGGGGTGAACGGAATCTATATCGACCAGATCGCTGCGGCGGCGCCCGAACCCTGTTGGAACGAGGCGCACGGCCATCCGGTCGGGGGCGGCGATTTCTGGTACGACGGCTACCGCAGGCTTATCGGCGAGATCCGTGCGCACCACCTGCTCGAGGACAGGATCCTGACCAGCGAGGAGAATGCCGAGTGCTATATCGACCTGTTCGACATGCTGCTGGTCGTCAATACGCCCCATGAGGAGGACAACTGCATCATCCGGCCGGTGTTCCCGATGGTCTATTCCGACCGTGCCGTCACCAGCGCCTTCACCTATACGCCGAGCGAGGCGGATAAGATGTCGCTGGGCGACTTCCGTTACGAACTGGCGAAGGCGTTGTTGTGGGGTTCGCAGATCGGGTGGGTCGACCCCATCCCGCTGATGTCGGAACAGGCCGTCAGCGAGGCGCGTTTCATGAAGACGCTCATGGATTTCCGCCGCAGCCTGCACGATGTCGTGTACGGCGGCCTCTTCATTCGCGAGCTCACCCCGGCGGGCGACAACCCCATCGTGAAGATTCCGGGGTTCGGCGATGACGCGTCGGTGCTGGCTGCCGAGTGGCGGAAGCCGGACGGCCGCAAGGTCTATATCGTTGTCAATATGGATGAAAAAAAACATAAGGTTTCGTTACCCGGCGTGGACAAGCCCTTCGATGTGGCGGGTGCGTCCTGCAAGCGTATCGATTTGTAGCGGGTAACGATGTCCGGGCAGGGCCCGGACAGGTTGGGTAGGAGAGGGTGCCCGGCGTGCATTACGCCGGGCACCCTTGTTTTGCGAGGGGGACTTGCCCGCCGGAATCCGCGTGATCGGCCGCAACCGCATCGTCTTCGCAAGGAGTACATCCCTGTCTGCGGGAATTACAGGCAGCCATTCTGCGATTTCCTCTCCGCCCGTTCTCCGATGCCCCAAGGCGAGAAATAATGAACCGCGGGTTTATTCCATGTAAGTCATGACGTTGCCGCTGATCTGCTGCAACGATATTTCGCAAACCTTCGTATTGTATTTCGCCGTGAGGATGCGCTCTTCGGCATCGAGCAGGCTCTTCTGCGCTTCGCGCATCTCGATGCCCGGCAGGTCGCCCAGCAGGTAACGCTCCATGGCGATCTCGTAGTTCTCCTTGGCGGCGATCAGGTTCTCTTTTTCCAATTGGATCACCTCGAGGTTATTGCGGTAGGCCTGCCAGAAGTTCGACAGGTTGGCACGCAGCGACTGCTCGAGCCTTTCGCGCGTGAGCTGCGCATTTTCCACGTCGATGCGGGCGTTGCGCTGCTCCCGGCGGCGGTTGCCGTCGAAGATCGTGATGCCGAGTTTCACCCCGGCGTTCAGTCCCAGCGTCCCGCGCGACTGGGTCGTCCCGTTCCCGAAACGGTTGTAGGTGTAGCCGTATCCCGTCGTCAGGTTCAGATAGGGGTAGTTGCGCGCCTGCACGGTCTTCAGGTCGAGTTCGGCCAGCACATTGTCATGCCCTGCCAGCAGCAGAGAGGCATTCGTGTCGAGCGTCTGTGCCAGCAGCTCCTCCCATTTGAGCTCGCCGTTGACCTCGATCACCGAGTCGCGGATACAGAGCATTTCGTTGACGTCCTTGTTGGCCAGCAGTTCGTTGATGCGGATGCGCGAAGCCGAAACCAGCTCCTGCTGGGACATATATTTCGAACTGTCGGCATTGAAGTCCACGCGTGCCTGCAACAGGTCGAGGCGCGAGAAATTGCCGACGCTGACCCGCGCTTCGGTGATGCGCAGCCGCTCGCGCGAAAGCGCCACGGCATAGCGGAAATTCTGCAGGCGCAGCGTTTGCTGGACGTAATTGTAGTATTCGGCCGTCAGGCTGGCTACGAAGTCCTCGATCGTGATGCGGGTGCGGACAGTGCCCATCTCCTGCATCTCTTTGAGCTTTTTGTAGTTGGTACGGATGCGGAATCCGTCGAAAATCGTCCAGTTGAGGTTGATCCCGGCGTTGAACGTCTGGTCGTAGATGCCGTTGTCCGACCATGCGTCCCCTTCGCGCGGTGTGGTGCGCTCGTTGTCCAGCGCCCCCGAATAACCCGCCTCGAAGTCGATCGTCGGCACCATGCCGGCATTTGCCGCCGTGGCATTGTTGTCGCTGATGCGCTCCTCATTGCGCACGATGCGTATGTCGTAGTTGTTTTCCAACCCTATTTCCAGGCACTTGCGGAGGGTCAGCTCCTCCTGTGCCGCCGCCGTTGCGAAAATCCCCGCGGCCAGGGCCGATAAAATCACTCGTTTCATTGGGCTTCCTTATTTCTGTTTCTTACTCCGGTCTGTCGATACGTAGCTGTATATTGCCGGGACGATGTAGAGCGTCAGCAGGGTGGATACCACCATACCGCCCACTACGGCGATACCCATGGCGATACGTCCGTTGGCACCTTCGCCCGTGGCGACGGTCAGCGGCAGCAGGCCGAGTATGGTCGAGGCGCTCGTCATCAGGATCGGGCGCAGGCGTTGCAGCGAGGCTTCCTCGATGGCGTGCAGTTTGTCGATTCCCGCTTCCTGCTTCTGGTTGGCGAACTCCACGATGAGGATGCCGTTCTTGGCCACCAGGCCGATGAGCATGATGATGCCGATCTGGCTGAAGATGTTCATCGTCTGCCCGTTGGCGGCCATGAATACCAGTGCCCCCGCAATGGCCAGCGGCACGGTGAGCATGATGACCAGCGGGTCTTTGAAGCTCTCGAACTGCGCCGCGAGGATCAGGTAGATCAGCAGGATGGCCAGCAGGAAGGCGAACATCAGGCTCGACGAACTTTCACGGAACTCCTTCGAGTCGCCGGCAAGCGCCGTGCGGAAATCGTCGCCGAGCGTTTCGGCGGCGATGCGATCCATCTCGTCGAGCCCCTGCCCGATGGTCTTGCCCTTCGCCAGCCCGGCCGATACGGTCGCCGAGAGGAACCGGTTGTAGTGGTACAATTGCGGCGGGGCGACGTTCTCTTCCAGTGCGATCAGGTTGTCCAGCTGGATCATCTCGCCCTTGTCGCTGCGTACGTAGATCGACCGCAGGTCGGCGGGCTTGTTGCGTTGCTGGCGGTTGATTTCGGCCAGTATCTCGTACTGCTTGCCGTTCATGTAGAAGTAGCCCATACGCTGGCCGCTCAAGCCATACTGGAGCGTCTGGGCGATGTCGCGCGTCGAGACGCCCAGCAGGTTCGATTTGTCGCGGTTGATGATGATGCGCGCCTCGGGCTTGCTGAATTTCAGGTCGACGTCGGCCATCTGGAACACGGGGCTTTCGTAGACCTTGCGCATGAATTCGGGCAGCACCTCCTGCAACCGTTCGATGCCGGTGGCCTGTAGGACGTACTGCACGGGCATGTTGCCGCGGCGGCCGCCGAAGGTGCTCTGCTGCTGCACGAAGGCGCGGGCCTTGGTCTTGGTACGCACGGCCGCCGAAAGCTCCTCGGCGATCTCCATCTGCGAACGTTTGCGCTCCGCGATGTCCGTCAGAGCGATGCGAACGTTACCCGAACCGCTCGATACGCGTGCCGTGACCGATTTTGCCTCCGGCACGAGCGAATCGACCAGGCGGTTGATGTCCTCGGTGTAGTCGCGCAGGTATTCGTAGGTGGCGCCTTCCGACCCGCGGGTGTTGATCGAAATCTGCGAGCGGTCTTCGAGCGGCGCCATTTCCGCCGGGATGGCCCGCCACAGCCAGCCGATCAGTCCGATCATCAGGGCAATGAGCGGCAATGCCAGCCAGCGCCGCCGCAGAAACCCGGCCAGCGTGCGCTGGTAAAAGTTGTTCATTCCCACGAAGAAGGGTTCGGTCTTGCTGTAAAACCAGCTTTTGCGCTCCTGCCGCACCAACAGTTTGGTCGCCAGCATCGGGGTGATGGTCAGCGCAGCGAAGGTCGAGATGACCACCGCGCCCGAGATCACCATGCTGAATTCGCGGAACAGGCGGCCGGTCATGCCTTCCATGAAGACGATCGGGAAGAACACGGCGATCAGCGTGACCGACGTCGAGATGACGGCGAAGAAGATCTCCTTGGCGCCTTCGATGCCGGCCTCCTTGGGCGTCATGCCGCGTTCGATGCGGATGTAGATGTTCTCGGTCATCACGATGGCATCGTCGACCACCAGCCCGACCGAGAGCACCACGGCCAGCATCGACAGCACGTTGATCGAGAACCCGGCGACGTACATCAGGAAGAACGTGCCGATGAGCGAGACCGGGATCACGATGCACGGGATGAGCGTCACGCGCCAGTTGCGCAGGAAGAGGAAGATGATGATGATGACCAGGATGAAGGCCTCGTAGACGGTCTGTCGCACCTCGTCGATCGAGGCGCGGATGAAGCGCGTGTTGTCGAACCCGTAGGAGGTCACCACGTCGTCCGGCAGGTCTTTCTTCATCGTCTCCATGCGCTGGTAAACCGCATCGGCGATGTCGATGTGGTTGGCTCCCGGCTGGGGGATCACCACGACGCCCACCATCGGGATGCCGTTCATCTTCATGTAGCTGCGCGTATCCTGGGGGCCCAGTTCGGCGCGTCCCACGTCGCTCAGGCGGATGATGCGGTTGGAGGCTTCGCGTACGACCAGGTCGTTGAACTCCTGCGTGGTGTGCATCAGCCCCATCGTGCGGATCGTCAGCTCGGTGGTGTTGCCTTCGATGCTGCCCGAGGGAAGCTCTACGTTTTCGCGGTCGAGGGCGTTCTTGATGTCCACGGGCGTAATGCCGTATCCGGCCATCTTGGCCGGGTCGAGCCACAGGCGCATCGAGTAGCGTTTCTCACCCCATATCTGCACGCCGCTGACGTTGTTGATCGTCTGCAGCTGCTCCTTGACCGTCAGGTCGGCGATCTCGCTCAGCTCCAGCAGCGAACGTTTGTCGCTCTGGATGGTTACCATCAGGATCGGCGTGGCGTCGGCGTCGGCTTTGGTGACCGTCGGAGGGTCGCAGTCGCGGGGCAGGTAGCGCTGGGCGCGCGACACTTTGTCGCGCACGTCGTTGGCCGCGGTTTCCAGGTCTACCGAGAGTTCGAATTCGACCGTGATGCGGCTCTGTCCCTGGCTGCTGACGCTCGACATCGAGCGGATGCCCGGGATGCCGTTTATGTTCTGTTCGAGCGGCTCGGTGATCTGGTTCTCGATCACATCGGCATTGGCTCCCGGATAGGAGCACGTCACCGAGATGATGGGGTTGTCGACACTCGGGTATTCGCGTACGCCGAGGTAGCTGTACCCGATGAAACCGAATAGCAGGATGATGATCGTCAGCACCGATGCCATTACCGGCCGCCGGATGCTCAGTTCGGAAATATTCATGCGGCGGCGGTTTTATTCGACGGTGTCGAGTTTTACGGGGAGCCCTTCACGCAGCTGGAGCGTGCCGGAGACGATCAGCGTGTCGCCCGGGGCCAACCCCTCGACGACCTGTATCCGCGATTCCGTCCTCAGCCCGGTTTTTATGGCTACGGCGTGGGCTTTGCCGCCCTTGTAGAGGAATACCTTGTCCACGCCCATCTCGGGGACGACGGCCTGCGTCGGGATGGCGATGGCGTCGGGAATGTCATGCATCCGGATCTTTACGCTTACGAAGCGTCCGGGCAGCAGCCTGCCCCGCGTATTGGGGTAGTGCGCACGCACCGAGAAATAGTGAGTATTCGGGTCGATCTTCGACTCGGTGGCATATACCTCGGCGTGGAACGTCTCGTTGTACCCCTCGACCGTGAACGTGAGGCGCGTCCCGGGTTTTATCTGGCTGGCGTAGCGCTCCGGGACGGAAAGGTCGATCTTCAGCGGTTTGATTTTGGTCAGCTTGGCCACCACGACGCTCGGCGAGGCATAGGCGCCTTCGCTGACGTTGCGCAGGCCGATCACGCCGTCGAACGGGGCGTGCAGCTCCGTGAGCGCGATGTTCGAACGCACGATGTCGATGTCGGCGTTGAGCATCGCCAGTTCGGTGCGGGCCTGTTCGTAGGCTTCCTGGCTGACGGCGTCCTTTTCGAGCAGGGCGCTCTGGCGGTAAACACGGTCTTCGGCCAGTTTGAGCTGCGCTTCGTAGCGCGACAGCTGTGCCAGCAGCGGTTTGTCGTTGACTTTGGCCAGCAATTCGCCCTTGCGGACGGTCGAGCCTTCCTGGAAGTTGATCGAGACGATCTTGCCCGAGGTCTCGAACGAGAGGTCTACCTCCTCGTCGGGGAGCAGGCTGCCCACCGAGGTGATTCCGTCCGTGAGGGTTTGCGGCCGCACGACGAGCCCGTTGACGTTCAGTACGCTGCTTTTCCGGGGTATGCTGATTTCCGACGGGTCGGCGTCGGCGGCTGACGAACTGCCGCGGTAGTGGTTGTAAACGACCAGCCCTGTACAGAATACTACGAGGATGACGGACGTGATGATCCATTTCTTTTTTTTCATACCGGAGAGGTTGTCTTTAATGAGGGATATGCAAAGATACGAAAAAACCCGCTAAGCCTCCGCTGCCGGAAGGTATAATTGCACCCGTTCGTGGTAAAAACGGGGCCGGTTGCGGGTTCGTGTATGCCCGTTTCCGGCGAAACGGCAAAAAACGCCGGCGAAACGACCGGCACCCGCCGCATTCCCCTACCGTCGGGAGCAATACCTACATGTTATTATTCTGTCCCGAAAATTACCTAAAACAGGGAATTGCCCGGGCTCGGCGGGCACCTTAACTTTGCCACCGCAAACAAAATAAACGGAGAGCCTATGCGTCTTGGAATTTTACTGTTTACCCCTATTTTATTACTGGCGGGTGTTACCCTGCATGCGCAGGAAGCCGTGAACGCCCCCGAACCTGCGGCCGCGGCCGATTCGGCTGCCAATGCCGAGCTGAAGGCACAGCTGAAAGCCGAACTCCTGTCGGAGATCCGGGCCGAGCTCTCTTCCGAAGTGAAGACCGCCGTCAGCAAAGAGGCCGACAAACCCTCACGGCTGACCGTAGGCGGGTACGGCGAGGCCGTCATGACGCGCAATTTCTTCAGCGACAACTACCTGCGTTATATCAGCCCTGACAAGTACAAGAATGACAAAAGCCACGGCCGCTTCGACCTCCCGCACGTGGTCATCTACCTGGGCTACGATTTCGGGCGCGGCTGGTCGATGGGCACCGAGATCGAATTCGAGCACGGCGGCACGGAGAGCGCCTTCGAAACCGAATTCGAGGAGGGCGGCGAGTATGAGTCGGAGATCGAACGCGGCGGAGAGGTCGCCCTCGAACAGTTCTGGCTCCAGAAAAGCTTCAGCCCGGCCTTCAACCTGCGCCTGGGGCATATGATCGTGCCCGTCGGCGGAACCAACCAGCACCACATGCCCACCGAGTTCTTCGGGGTCTACCGTCCCGAGGGCGAGAATACGATCCTGCCCTGCACATGGCACGAAACGGGCATCAGCCTCTGGGGACGTGCCGGTGACTGGCGTTACGAGGTGATGTTCCTGCCGGGACTGGATTCCGACCGGTTCGGCGACAACGGTTGGGTCAGCGGCGGTGCCGGAAGCCCCTACGAATTCAAGATCGCCAATGCCTATGCCGGGGCGTTCCGCATCGACAACTACTCCGTCCCGGGCTTGCGCCTGAGCCTGAGCGGCTATGCGGGCAACAGTTTCAGCAATACCCTGAGTGCCAACCGTACCGGTGCGGACAGATACAAGGACGTGAAGGGTACGGTGATGATCGGCGCCTTCGATTTCCTCTACGATGCCCATAACTGGATCGTTCGCGGTAACTTCGACTACGGGCACCTGACCAATTCGGACAAGATTTCCCAGTTCAACCGCGATATGCCCAACGCATCGCCCTCGCCCAAACAATATGTGGGTTCGGACGCCATCGCCACGGGGGTGGAAGCCGGTTACGACATCTTCTCGCAGATACGCAAGCTCAAGGAGAGGGGACACCGCTTCTACGTCTTCGGCCGCTATGAGTTCTACGATTCGATGTTCGATACCGCCAAGTCGGTGATCCGCCAGGACTGGTGCGGCCGCCAGCGGGTAGCCGTCGGGTTCAACTATTATCCGATCAAGAACATTGTCATCAAGGCCGAGTACGGCATCGGCCTGCTCCGGTCGTACGACTACACCGACTCCGCCACCGGGGAGACCCGCACGGGGCGTTTCAACAACGAGCCCTCCCTTTCGCTGGGGATCGCCTATTCCGGCTTTTTCAGACGTTAACCAAATCATAATGAGAATATGAAAAATCTGTTCAAAAATTCCGTTTATGCAGCCGCGGCACTCGTCCTGGCGCTCGGGGCCGCATCGTGCAGCGACAGCGACGGCGATTACACGTTTGCCGACGAGCGTGAAGAGGCGCTCAAGGATGCTGCCGTAGATTTCGTCGACAATAACGTGATTCCGACCTATAAGGCCCTGGCCGACGGGAGCATCGCCTTGCAGGAGGATTGCGAGGCCATGCTGGAGGCTTTCGACGCGGGAACCCTTACGACCCCGCTGGTGCAGGCCGCCTGCAACGACTGGATCACCACGCGCAAGCACTGGGAGCTCAGTGAGGCCTACCTTTACGGCGCTGCGGCCGATTACGACATCGACCCGCATATCGACTCCTGGCCGCTGGACGGCACGGCGCTTCAGAACCTGCTGAACAACAACAGTATGATGGCCGAGATCGAGAGGAATCCCGATTATGTCAGCGCCAATCTGGGTTACGGCCTGCTCGGGTTCCATGCGTTGGAATACATGCTTTTCGAGAATGCGGGCCCCCGCGCCCTCGGCAAATACACCCGTCCCCAGCTGGTATACCTGGTCGGTGTGGCCAACGATCTGTGCAACATGTGCGTACGTCTCGAAGCTTCGTGGGCGGGGCTGGACAATGTCACCGAAGAGAAGCAGACGATCCTGGGCGATGCCGAACTGGAGCCGACCTTCGACTACGGCGCTTCGATGCGCAATTCGGGGAAGGGCGGCAGCAAGTACCGCAACTATAAGGATGCCGCCGAGGAGATCATCCAGGGCTGCATCGACATCGCCACGGAGGTCGGCTCGCAGAAGATCGGCCGTCCGGCCAACGGAACCAGCTCCGAGGATATCAATTACATCGAGTCGCCTTACAGCCAGAATTCGAAGACCGATTTCATCGACAACATCATCAGCATCCGGAACACCTATCAGGGTATGACCTCCGGCGACGCTTCGGTGAGCGACTGGATCGAGGTGGTCGACCCCGTCCTCGATACGGAGGTTCGCAATGCGATTTCCACGGCGATCGAAAAGATCCAGGCCTGCCCGGCCCCGTTCGTCGACAACCGTACGGCACAGGCATGGAAGGATGCCGCCACCTATTGCAATAACGACCTTGTGAACGCGCTTACGAAGGCGCTGACGGCACTGTCGGTCGAAAAATAACCATTTTCAGCAATGAAAAAGCACTTGATTTACAGCCTGTGCATGTCGGCAGCCCTGATGGCTGCCGCGTGCGCTGATGACAAGGGGACGGATCCCGCCCCCGATCCGAATCCCGACCCCGTTCCCGAGGAATATTACGCCGGCGGCAAACTCGGCACGGCTTTCAACACCACGTCGGTGGCCTACGAGCAGCCTACGCCGGTCGTCGATGACGACGCCGTGATGACGCAGCGTTTCCTGAACGGCGAGGCACTGTTCGAAAAACCCTTCACGGCCAACTCGTCGGGTGTGCGCTACGGCCTCGGGCCGCTCTATATCCGCACCTCGTGCCTGCACTGCCACCCGGGCTACGGCCACGGCAAGCGTATCGAAGGCGCGTTCAACACCAACCAGATCGGCAACGGCTACCTGCTGGTCATCACCGACGAGGACGACAATTACCTGACATCGCTCACCGGTATGCCGCAAACGCGGGCTGTGGCGCCGTTCAAAGCCCCGATCGACGAATCGAAGATCATGATCGGCTGGCAGGAGTATACCGACGAGTGGGGCAATAAGTTTCCCGACGGCGAGTCTTACAGCCTGATCTATCCCGAAGTGACGATCCCCGAGAGCGCCTATTACGTACCGCTGATCGGCGCCAAGGGCGAGGTGCCCTATGCCAAGGTGCGCGTGCGCCTCGAATCGACCATCGGCATCTACGGTACGGGTTTGCTGGATGCCATTTCGGACAGCGACCTGAAAGCCGAGTACGTTCGCCAGGAGCAGAACGGCGTGCCGCTCAATCCCGCGATCTTCAAGAACGGCGAGTGGGTCAAGACCTACGGGACGACCACCCATCCGCTGCGCTATACCTATGCCCTGAGCCGCGGCCCGTTGCAGGATGCGGCGGGTGCCAATGCCATCTGGAACATCACCAACGTGACCCGCTCCGACCGCCGCTACCACTACATGACCGCTGCTTATGCCGAAGTAGCGTCGAAGGACGCCGATGTGCAGCGGGATTTCTACACGCTTTTCCCGGCGTGGAACAAGACGGGCGACGTTGCGCAGGATATTTACGACTATCTGATGAACAAGGAACTGCCTGTCGAGATGAGCGATGAGGACTATGTCGACTTCATGGTCTGGCACCGCGGTCTGGCCGTACCGGCGGCGCGTAACCTCGACGATGCGGACGTCAAACGCGGCAAGGCGCTCTTCACCGAGATCGGCTGTGCCACCTGCCACCGTCCGACCTGGACGACGGGCGACGATGTCTTTACCGACCCCAACGGTTTCTTTGCCGACGGCGACAGCCGCCTGCCGCGTTATCCTAACCAGAAGATCTGGCCCTACTCCGACATGGTGCAGCACCGGCTCTTCATGGTGAACGACATCCGCACGGGCTGGTGCCGTACGACGCCGCTCTGGGGCCGTGGCCTGAGCGAGAAGTGCACGGGCGCCAGCGACCGCCTGCACGATTGCCGTGCGCGGACGGTCATCGAGGCTATCATGTGGCATGGCGCAGCGCAGAGCGACGCCCGCTGGTCGGTCGAGAAGTTCCGCACGCTGAGCAAGGACGACCGCGACGCGGTGGTCGAATTCATCGAATCCATCTAACCCTTCCCGGATATGTGCGAAGCGCCGGTGCCCCGTGCATCGGCCTTTGCCGTGTCCGGACGATGCATTCACACACGAACGAACGGATGAAACTGTTGAAACGCCTTGCCTTCGGGCTGCTCGGAGCCGTGATGGCGGTGCTCGTTACGGCCACGGTACTTGAAAAGATATACGGTACGGATTTCGCCGCTGCGCATATCTACGGCGCGGGCTGGTTCGCCGCGCTTTGGGGTGCCCTCACCCTCGCGGCGCTGGCCTGCCTGTTCCGCCGGAAATTGTGGCGGAGGCCCGCCGTCCTGTTGCTGCACCTCTCTTTCGCGGTCATCCTCGCGGGGGCTTCCGTGACATGGCTCTTCGGCCGGCAGGGGACGTTGCACCTGCGCACGGGCGATCCCGGGGCGACCGCATTCGCCGGCCGTGACGGTTCGGAGCAAATACTGCCCTTCCGGGCCCGGCTGGACGATTTCCGCATCGAGTATTATGCCGGCACCCGTGCGCCGATGGATTTCGTCAGCCTTCTCACCCTGACGGCCGACGACGGGTCGCTGCACGGTGAAGTCGGCATGAACCGCATCCTGGTTTTCCGGAATTACCGGTTCTACCAGTCCGCCTATGACGAGGACGGACGGGGTACGACCCTCTCCGTTTCGTATGATCCGTGGGGCATCGGCATCACCTATGCCGGGTACGGGCTGCTGCTCGTTTCCATGCTGGCGTTCCTGTGCGACAGGCGCGGGGGGTTCAGGCGGTTGTTGCGCAGCCCTGCGCTCCGCAAGGCGGCGCTGTGTCTTGTCCTCTGTACGGCGGCCGTACAGGGTGCCCGGGCGGCTGACACCTTGCCGCAGACGCTTCCGCGCGAGGTCGCCGCGGAATTGGGCGACCTGTATGTCTACTACAACGACCGTATCTGTCCGTTGCAGACCCTGGCTAAGGATTTTACGGTGAAACTCTGCGGGAAGAGCCGCTACCGGGGACTTACGCCCGAGCAGGTGCTTTCCGGCTGGCTGTTCTATTACGACGACTGGAAACGCGAACCGATGATCCGCATCAGGAGTGCCGGGGCACGCCGCCTGCTGGAGGTCGGCGGGCGTTATGCGCGGCTGTCGGATTTCCGCAACCGGGTCAACGAATACCGGCTCGAAGGGGCTGCCGGGCGTCCGGCGGGCGAGGCCGATGAGAAATTCAACATCATCGGGATGGTCTGCACGGGCAGTATGCTGCGGATTTTTCCCTATACCGACCCTTCGGACAGCCTGCTGCGCTGGGCGTCGCAGGTCGACGACCTGCCGCGGGAGCTGCCTCACGGGCAGGCGCTCTTTATCGGCCGGGCCATGAACTACGTCAGCGAACTGGTCGTAAAACGGGATTGGGCGGGGGTCGCAGGGGTGTTGCGCAAGATCCGCAACTACCAGCAGAAGGAGGGTGGGGCGCATATGCCTTCCGGGCTGCGTTTCCGTGCCGAAAAACTCTATAACCGGCTCGATTGGTCGCTGCCGCTCGCCGCGGCATTCATCCTGATCGGGATCGGAGGATTCCTCGAAGCCTGCCGCCGGATGGTGCGCGGGCGGGCTTTCGGGGCGAAAACCCGGGGCTGGCTCCTTGCGGGCGTTGCCGCCGGAGGACTGTATCTTACGCTGATGCTGGCGCTGCGGGGCTATGTCAGCGGCCACTGGCCTGTTTCGAACGGCTATGAAACGATGCGCTTCATGGCATGGTGTACGCTGCTGCTCACGCTGCTCTTCGC
>ULYD01067068.1_pt1 | contig 33118 bp, 38 predicted proteins | sample 1961831 | NCBI WGS metagenome assembly ULYD01 (sample SAMEA4835854, study PRJEB28245) | human gut metagenome | biome: gut microbiome; material: fecal sample | place: Denmark | collected 2008 | reverse complement strand
AGTCTGTGCTGCGGTAAACCCGCCGGAAATGAACGCGCCGGTGACGTCAATGATGCCATTGAACGCGGCGGCAATGTTCTCACCGATACCCGTCCAGTTGATGCCCTCGATGGCAGTCTGCGCCGCGGTAAAGCCGCCGGAAATGAACGCGCCGGTCACGTCAATGATGCCGTTGAACGCGGCGGCAATGTTCTCGCCGATACCCGTCCAGTTGATGTTCTCAATCGCTTCCTTGGCAGCGGTAAAGCCGCCGGACAGGAAAGCCCCTTCGACGTCCACCAGACCATTGAAGGCGTCCGCAATGCCTTGTCCAAGTCCAGACCAGTCGATTTTCTCAATGGCTTCCTTCGCTGCGCTGAACCCGCCGGAAAGGAACGTTCCCGCGGCGTCCAGTCCCACTTGCAGCGTGCCAAGAATGGTGTTGCCCACATCCGGCCAGCTGATTTGCTCAATGGCGGTCTTGCCGCGCTCAAACAGCCCAGACAGGAAGTTGCCCGCCGTATCCAGCGCGCCGGTAACGCCCGCAAAGATCGTGCTGCCGATGCTGCCCCAGTCGATTGCCTCCGCGCCGTCTTTGCCGCTGCCGAAAAGCCCGGACAGCCACGCGCCAATGTCGCCAATGCCGCTTGTGATGGCAGCACCCACGTCGCCCCAGCTCAACCCTGTGACGGCTTGCAAACCATCGGAAAACAGCTTGCCCAAGCTGTCGCCCAGCGCTTTCAAGCCGTCCAGCAGTGCCGTCAGCACTTCGCCGCCCAGCTTGCCCCAGTCAACGTTCGTCAGCCCATCCCAGATTGCGCCGACGATTTCCGGCAGCTTGGCAAGCAGCTTCGGAATGCCGGAAAGCAGCCCCGATGCCAGCGAAGCCACCAGCTGAATGCCCGCAGGTATCAGCTCCGGCAGCGCGCCGATGATGCCATCCAGCAGTCCGTCCACCAGCTGCACCGCAGCTTCTGCAAGGTCGCTGCCGCTTTCCGCCAGGAAGCCAGCCAGCGACGTCACCAGCGAAGTTGCCAGCTCGGCGATGGGCTGCACGTTTGCTTTGATGGCGTCTACAAGGCTTTTCAGCAGCCCCATGGCGGCAGGCAGCAGCTTCGTCAGCAGCCCCGGCAGCTTGCCTGCCAGTGCGCTCACCACCTGCGTCACCGCCTCGGACACGATGGGCAGTGCCCCCTCAATCAACCCAACCACGTCCGTCAGCGTGCTGTCCACCACGCGCAGAAAGCCGTCCAGTATGCCCGGCAGCTCCTCCGGCGTCACGCCATCCTGCAATGCGCGGGAAACGTCCGCCATGGCTGTTGTTGCGGCATCCACCAGCGGCTGAAAAGCGGGAATCAGCGTCAGCCCAATGGCGTTTTTCAGCCCCTCGCTGCTCTGCTTTACGCGCTGCATACTGTCGTCAAAGGAACCCATGGCTGCCAGCGCTTCGTCGCTGAAAACCACGCCCATTTGCGCTGCTTCTGTGCTCATGCCCTTGAAGGCTGCGCTTCCTGCTTCAATGAGCGGATTCAGTTCGCGCGCACTATCCCCGAATAGGGACATCGCCAGTGCATCACGCTCCGCACCGGCTTCCATGTTGTGTAGCGCATCAATCGCGTCCCAGAACACGTCCTCTGTTCCGCGCATATTGCCATCAAAATCTTTGATAGATACGCCTAATTGAACAAAGTTTTTGTACGCCGAGCCGCTACTGTCAGCAAAGCCTTCTGCCATGTGTTTAGACAAATCCTTCATGCTGTCGCTGACTCGCTCGACGGACGTATCAACGAAATTGCTGGCGTAGCTCCATTCTTGCAGGCTCTTCGCGCTGATGCCCGTCTGCGTGGATAGCGTCAGAAGGTCGTCCGCATAAGTGCCTGCCCCCTGCGCCATGTCGAAAGCAGCCTTTACACCCGCCGCCGCAGCGGCCGCCATCGCACCCATGGCGGCAGCAGCGGCCTTGCAGCCGGCAGCCAGCGCCTTTTCCGCGACTTCGCCCGCCTTGCCCATGGCTTCTTTCAGCTTGGAGTTTTCCACTTCGGCGGTTTTGGCCTGCTTGCCTTCGTCCTGTACCGCTTTTCCTGCGTCCTGAACGCCTTGGGTCATCTCTGACCCGGCGTTTCCGGCTTCCTCCATGGCGGCGTTCGTCTTGTCGATTTCCGCCCCGGTCAGGTTCATTTGCTTTGTGGCACGGTTCAGGGCGATTTGCAAAGCATCCGCCTGCTTGCTGTTTTCGCCGTACTCCTGCTTGGCTTTTGCCAGCTGCGCCGCAATCAGCTCCGTTTTCTGCTTCTGCGCGTCATAGACGGCTTGCAGACGCTGACTGCGGTCGCGCAGCGCCTCCATGCTGTTCTCTTGCCCCTTGAAGGCGCTTTGGCTGGCATCCATGGAGGAATTAAGCACTGCCAGACTTCGGTTGATGTCCGACAAAGCCGCCTTATATTCTTTGTCGCCCAGTATGCTGACCCGTGTCCCGATTCCTTCATCCGGCATGGCGTTCACCTCCCTGCGTGGTTTGTATCCTTCTGGGTGCATAGCGCACCCAGAAGGGAAAAGTTATGTGCTTCGTTCGATTCTTTCCAGCAACTCCCGCCGCCTGCGCTCCAAGTCGCCGGTTGCCGTAGTGATGCCGTGCAGCTGCAAAAGCTCCGCTTGCTGGCGAATGACTTCTTGCGCTGTGTCCAGCATCCGGCAAAGGTCTGTGATGATTTGCAGGTTACTGCTCATCCCGCTGCCCTCGCATGGCACAGCCGAAAAAGTACCCCAGCAGAAACGTCAGCGGCAGCAGCCACAGCAGATGCAGTGCATTCATGCCTCCGCCTCCATTTTTTCGTCCGTCGGCTCCACCGGCCAGCTGATGGCATAGGGAAAGCCATCCTGCTGGGGAATGTCCAGCAGTGCCCGGCGATACCGCGCCCATTCGCTGGATGCAATCACGCTCGCCAGCGTTTTCAGCCAGTCCAGCCAGTCCAGAAAGCTCTTGCTGTCCGGCGCAGCCATCTCCAGCCGGTAGATGCTCCCGTGCGCATCCACATGGGTCAGCAGCGTGTCCCGGATAGCCCGCGCAAGGCGCGCAGCTTCCTCAGTTTCGCCCGCATCGGCCGCCAGCTGATAAGCCTTCCGCAGCGTTTCCAGCAGCCCGGCGTCCTGCACTTCTGCGCGGTGCTTCATCCGCGCCATGGTCAGCGTTTCCGTTTCCTTCGCTTTTTGCATGTTGGTGCCTCCTCATTGAATAGTTCCGTGTAGTATGCGTCCAGTGCTGCAAGCGCCTGCCGTGTGTTGCCGCGCAAAAGATGCGCCTTGCAGCTCCTGTAATGTTCCCGCACTTGGTGCATGGTCAACTTGCCCGCGTCCAGCTTCATCCGCAGTTTGCGCAGCTTGCGCTTTTCCTGCCTGATTTTCTCCGGCAGAACCTTGCGCACCACCTTGCCGCGGTCTGTCAGGATAAGCCGCCAGCCCAGCAGCCGGATGCCCTGCTTCATCGGGTGAATCATCGTCTTTTTCGGATGCAGCGTCAGCCCGCGCTCTCCAAGATGCCCGCGCAGGGCGTCAAGGCAGTGCTGCAAGTGTTCGCGGCTCTCATGCACCAGAATGAAGTCATCCGCAAAGCGCACATAGGCGCGGATATGCAGCCGTTCCTTGATGAAGTGATCCATATCATCCAGCACAGCCAACTGCGCCAGTTGGCTGCATTGGCTTCCAAGCCCCGTGCCGCAGTCGCCGCCAAAGCTGTCGATGATGTCCATGCAGTGCCGTGCAGCTTCTTTGTCCGCCACGCGCGCTGCAATCGCTGCTTTCGATACGCTGTGCGGCGTGGATTCAAAGAACTTGCGCAGGTCGCACCGCAGCACCCAGCCGGTCGCGTTGAAGCGCACCAGTGTCTGCCCCGTATTCGCCTGCGCTTGCGCCCGCTGCTGCCGCCAGTACCGTTCCAGATGGCAGCTCATGCGATCCAGCGCATCGTCCACGCCGCGGCCTTCGATGCACGCAGCATTGTCTCGGATGAAGCGCCGCGTAATTTCCGGCGTCAGCACTTCGTCGCACAGCGCTCGCTGAAATTGCCGGTCTTTGATGCGCGTGGCTACAATGTCGCGTTCTTTCGGCTCATGAATGGTAAAACGCTGGTAGGGGTCAATGCGGTAGGTTCCACGCAAAAGTGACTGCCGCAGCCGGTAGGTGTTCTTTAGCCCGTTCCACTCATAGCCGAAAACGCTGTCTTTCCATCGCACGTTTCGCGCACACTTGCGCAGTCCTGCGCGCAGCTTGCCGAAGCTGATGGCGCGTTCATATTGCTTTCCCATTTCTTTCCTCGCCGCCGCGTTTAGGTCGTCCAGCCCCACGGGCTGCGCCGTCGGTCGGCCTTCTGCTTTGCCGCAGCCGTTTGTGCTGCTGCGGACGGGACTGCCGCTCCTTGTGTGTGAATGCACTGATTTCAGCCCGCTTGCGCCGAATTTGTTCCGTGCGCCGTTGGGGCTTACTTTGACACGCTCGCTGGGCAGGAAGCCCATACCACACAATCCGCCGCCACCGAATTGCCGTTGTACGCGTTGTTGTTGTTCAACTCGCCGCCTGTGTTCACATTGCGGGCGTTGTTCGCGTTCCATGCGTTCGGCCCGCGCAGCCACCACCACACGGCTGCGCAAAAGATACAGCGGCAGCCCCATACTGCCTTATTTCAAAAGATGCCCATGCGTCTGCGCGTCGCTTCGCTGCCATCCGGCAATCAGCTTTTCAGCTTCCAGGCATAAACCCGTCCAGCATTCAAGCCGCGTATTTTCCAGCGGCAGCACACCCGCCGCCAGTGCAATCAACCCCAGCAGGCAGTCCACCGCTTCCAGCGCCTGCTTCTGATGCCGCCTGCGCCGCTTGTAGTCATCCGCCGTTTCAACGCGGATTTTGTTGCCCTTACGCACATGGCGATATACACTAAGCGCTTCGTGGACGATTTCTGACGTCAGCAGCCAGCGGTCACGCTTCGGAAACTGCTTCTCGTTCTTGCAGATGGTCAGCGTATAGCTTGCCAGTTCCAGCGCCGCACGCTGGGCCTTCATCTTGCTCTCCTGACGATCTGCGACGCGCACGCTCATGGCGTTCCTTTCTCGCGCCTATCGGCGCGGATGGTCGATTAGTAGATGACGCAAGCCGCCGCCACCGAAAGGCCGCTGTACGCGTAGCCGTTGTTCAACTCGCCGCCTGCGTTCACAGTGCGGGCGCTGCCCGCGCTCCATGCGTACGGCCCGCGCAGCCACCACCACACGGCTGCGCCGTTGCGCGTCTTGATACGGTCGGCATTGGTCGCGCCTTCATAGAAGGGGTACGTCACGCCCTCCGCAATGCCGTTTTCTTTGCCCAGACCGACTTCTGTGCTGGAAAGCAGGAACATGCGGTCACGGGTCGTTTCGCTGCCACCGCCATCCGTCACCGTGTTCAGCGCGGTAATGTGGTCGGCTTCGCCCAGAATCGCCAGAAAGTCCGCAGACAGCCCCTTCAAGAAGCCTGCGCGGCTGGTGTAGGTCGGCAGGCGGTCGAACTCGGTCTGCGGTCTCCACCAGCTGTCAGCCGCCTTCTCGCTGTTCAGCCATGCGCGGATGCTGCTTTCCTTCCAGCGGTTGCTGCCATAGCGTGCGCGCTGGATATGGTTCATGTGCGCCGTCGTGCCGTTTGCCGTCCCCAAGTCTGTTCCGTCCGTTCCTTCGCTCACACTCACCGTCTCGATGGGTGTCGCCGCGCTCTGGCTGGCGTAGGTGCTCACCTTGGTAGCAAGCGCCTGCGCCTGATAGCCCCACGGGAAAAGGATAACGCCGTCCTTCGGCACGTTTTGGGCCAGCGTGAACATGATGCTCTTGCCGCCGCCATAGCTTTCTTCGTAGCCGCTCGGCAGCGCAAAATGGTACGTTCCTGCCGCAAGCTCCTCCGGCGCATGATACAGCGCCTCCGTCGCATCAAAGGGCGTACCTTCCAGCGCGTAGTGCATTCCCAGCGTCACGCTGTGCTCAAAGCGCCCGTGCGGGTCTCTGTCCACGTCGTGCGCCAGCACGTCCATCAGGATCGTGCCATAGCTCTCATGCGTAATGCTCACCGTACTGCCCACCGGGAAAGCCGATGCGCCCAGCCCGTGGCGAATCAGGCTCTGAAACTCCGCCCAGCTCGTTACGCCAGCGTCCTGCCCGGCCAGATGGTCGGCAATCATCTCCAGCGCATTCGCCATACGCTTCTGGGTTCCTTCGCTTGCAATGTTGACCCCATTGCTCATGCAAATCACTCCTTGTTTATCGTGGTATGCGTTGCAGCCGCTGCGGCGCTGCCGGGTGCTTTCCGGGCTTGCCTGTGCGCTGCTGGCTGCGCCTGCGTGTGCGCCACAATAGGCAGACCGCGCGTGGACTGCAATACCAAAAGTCAGCGCACGTCATGCCGCAGTCAAGCGCGCGGAACAGCAGCCAGTCCCACGGGAAAGCGCCCGCGTCAGCGCCGCTTGTCAAGGGGCGGCTTCTTCTCCCGTCTCTACGCTGGGCAGCGCATCCGCGACGCCCTGCGCCAGCTTTGCCCGGACGCCTGGAATGCTTGTCAGCTTGAACGCCCGCGAAAATTCCGTCCAAGTCATGTCAGCGCCGCCAGCCACCAGCGCGCCGTAGAAAATGGCCATCAGCGCGCCCAGCTTGGCTGCGCTCAACTGCGCCGCAATGTCAGCAAAGTTCAGATTCCGCTTATACTCCAATTCATACACATCCTCCGCCACGCGAAAGGTCGTGTTATCAAAGCGAATGGGGTACCTTTTCCCATCCAGTTCAATCACGTCCTGCGGCGCGTCAATGTCCTGCCCGCGCAGGGGCTGCTTTTCCTGCTCCATATGCTGCCCTCCTGATTAGTTCGATTCTTCGTAGACCTTCGCGAACCAGTTGCTTTCCACCGTGGGCGTGATGGTCTTGCTCGCCGTGTCCACCACCGCCGCCAGCGCTTCATCCGCGCGGCGCACGAAAATGCCTTCGATGGTCGGGTGCTGATAGGTCGAACCGTCGTTTTCCGTCGCACCCGTGACAGTCGGCTCGCTGAACGTGCCCTTGTAAAGCCACCAAAGCTCCTTCGTGCCGTCATCCAGCGTCAGCGCAAAGGCAATGGCAACGTTGGGCGCGACCTGACCCGACTTGATGATCTGCACGCCGTTCTTGTCCACGCTGCGCCCCATCAGCTTGTTATACATGGCAAAGGGCAGCTTGTCCGCATTCAGACTCACCGTATAAAGCGCAATGCGCTTTTCATTACGGGTCGGCGTATTGCTGGCGTAGACCTTGCCCTCCTTGTAGGTGGGCGTTACCGTGATGCCGATGGTCTTGGCGACCACATAGGGCACGCCATAGGCCGCTGGCGTGGTGGGCGTGTCCTCCGTTGTCATGTCCGCCGCCCAGATGTCCGTGACACCAGTGAAATAGCCTTCCTGATACATGTCTTATTCCTCCTGTTCGTCTTGTTTCGGCGGCTCAGTCCAGCCGCATGTGCAGCTGATGTGGTGCCGTCTTGTTTCCTGCTCGTAGTCGTCCGGCCCCCAGCTGGCAACTTTCACACCGGCAGCTTTCAGCAGCGCCAGCGCCTGAAAAAACAGCGCTCGATGCGTACCGTCTTCCAGCAGGGAATACACATGCAGCTGCACCAGATGCCGGATGCGCTGCGTCTGGTTGCTTGCACTTGCCAGATAGCTGCCGCTCACCTCGAAAAAGGTGCAGTAGGTGTCATCTTCGGCAGCGCCGGGCGGCTGACTGACGCTGCAAGGCAGCGCAGCCAGTGTGCTGGTGAACCGCTGTTCGACCGTCATCCCTTTGCTGCCTCCTTCTGGAAAGCCGCCTGCATGGCTTGCGTCACTTCGCTTTCGCTCTGCTCCATGGTCGGATTGAACCATGGGCGCGCCGCCATGTTGCTGCGCCCGTATTCCAGTATGTTGCCGATTTTGGCATAGCTCTCGCCCTGCGCGTTCTTGCCGTCCGGCGCAACCTTGCAATAGTAGCCGTTGCCCGCGTCGTACTTCACCGCACCGGCCTTGACCGATTCTGCCAGCCCGCCCGTGCGCTTGGGCGCGTTTTCTGCCAGCTTCTCTGCCAGCAGCTTTCCGCCTGCCTTCACAGCCGCCGTGCAAGCCATTTCAAGGTTTTTCGCGGCTTTGTCGATTTTCTGCATTTCTGCCGCAATGCCCACCGTCGTAAACGCTGCCATGCTACGCCCCCTCGCCTTGGGTCGCTTTGCATTTCAGGTGCAAAAAGTCCCGCTTGTAGCCCAGATGATTGATTTCCTCAATCTGATAGGCAATTCCGCCCGATACCACGCGCCAAGTCTTTCGGATGTCGTCGCGCCAGCGGATGCCGAAAGTCACGGTGTCCTGCGCGTTGTACGCCTGCGCCTGATAGAAGTCCCGGCCGCTCACGTCGGCTTTGCTCGCCATCACCGTGCATACATCCTGCCAGCTTGTCACCCTGCGCCCAGTGTCTGTTTTCTGGGTGCAGGGCTTTTGCAGCCGGATGGGGTGTTTTAGGTCGCCTGCTTTCATTTGCCGCTTCCTCCCGTGCGCCGCGGGCGCAGCTGATGCACGCTGTGGACGATGTAGGGCGGTATGTTTGCCTCGTTTCCGCCCGCGCCGCGGTTGTCATACATCCACGCCGCAAGGTTTGCCGTCCAAAATTGCAGCAGCTCGTTGGTCTCGTCGGCGGGTACGCCCGCACGCGTATACCACGCCACGGCGGACTTCCAGCAGTGTTCCAGTATGGTTGTGTCGCTGTCCGGGTCAAGCCCGGCAAAGCGCCGCACCATGTCCATGTCTGCCATGCCCGCCTCCTCTTACTTCACCGGGATGGACAGCCCTGCCGCTTTGTGCGCTTCCTGCGTCAGGTATTCAGCCAGCTTTTCGGCGACCTCGGCGCGGTTTTCGTCCGTCAGTGCGCTGCTTTCCAGCACGTCCACGCTCACCGTCCAGCCGCGCCCAGGGCGAATGCTGCTGGCGGCGGTTACAGCCGTTGTGCTGCGTCCGTCAGCCCCCTGAATCACAACGTTGCAGGTGGTCTGCTGGCTGTTTTCTGTTAAAATAGCCATGCCTTCATGCTCCCTTCATCGCGGTTTAGGTGGCAGGAATGAAGATTTCCTTCTTCACTGCCGCCGCAGCGTCGAAAATCTGGCAGTCCAACCGCGCAATGCCCCGCACCTCAATGCTGTTGGTGCGGAAAGCGCTGCCGCCCACGTCCGTGCTGGCAAGTTCCAGCGCCTGACGTGTGAAAAGCGTCGCATACTGCTCGAAGCTGCCCACATAGATGGGGTAATAGTCGCCCTTCGTCGCGCCCGTGTCTGTCACAGTGCGGTTTGGCAGCACGGCATTGCTTGCCACCTTCACCGGGCGACCCTTGAATAGGTAGCCCGTGCTCTGCGTAGGGTCAGGCATCAGCAGCGGGCGGCCATTGTCGTCCTTCAGGCCGTCCAAGTAGTTGAAGCCGCTCTGATTGGTCAGAATCGTGCTCAAGACGCTGATTTCCGGGTCAAGCTCGACATTCAGCGCGGTTTTCAGCAGCGCCAAAGCGTCATCCGTCTTCTTGATAGCGCCCGCCGTCAGCTTGTCAAGTGCCGTCAGCGCAAGCTCGTTTCTGGTCAGCACATACTTGCGCGCATAAAAGTTCGAAATGTAGCCGAACAAATTGCTCACTTCGTCGCTGGCCAACTCATTGGAAATGGGCAACCAATCCGCATAGGTGCTCAGGGCGTAGCTGACGCGCTTAAACTCCGGCTGCTCGCTGGTGGTGATCTGCGTCACCTCGCTGCCCATCTTCGTCATGCCCTTGCTGGGGTTCGTCGCCACCGGAAACCATCCGCTGTTGCTGTTCACCGTCATCTGACCGAACAGGTCAGCCAGCGGCATCACCGCTCGGCTGTATTCATGGATGGCGTGGTCGATTTCCTCCGGCACCAGAAAGCCGCCGTCCTCGCCGGGCGTGCTGCCGCCGCCGATGGTCAGCGCGTCGTAGAGAATCTTGTGCTGCGCTGCTGCCATGTCGTGGCCGGGACGCGCGCCGGTGCGGATGGCGTGCGCAAAGGCGCGCGCGTATTCGCGGCTTTTCAGCAGCTCACTGCGGGTGCGCTCCTGCGCGGGGTCGCCAGTGGGCTGAAGATTGCCCGTGCTCTCGCCCATCTGGGCATTGTAGGCGGTTTGCAGGGCATTCAGCCGGGCAACCTTCGCATCCAGCGCGCCGCGCTGCTTCGCGACGTCTTCATCCTTCTGCATGTCGTCCATCGCCATCGCAGCCAGCTTGGCGGCGTCATCGTGGATTTCGCGCCCCAGCCGCGCAATGCTGTTCTTCATTTCGGTCATGTTCATGGTGTCTTTCCTCCTTTATGCTTTGAATAGGTCTGCAATCATCTGTGCCCGCGCCGCTGCCTGCATTCGCCATGCGGCAGGCTCTTGGGCGGGTGCGTGTTCGCGCAGCAGTGCCATCACGGCACTGCCATTGTGCTTTCTCGCCTGCATCATGGCACTGACCGGCTTCGCGTCGTCTTTGCCGCTCTCATCTTGGTAAAGGATGCCGTCTGCAAAGCCCTCATCCACGCAGGTCTGTGCGCTCATGTAGGTTTCGGCTTCCAGCAGTGCGGCGATTTCCGCGCGGGTTTTCCCTGTCCGCTGCTGGTAGGCCGTGATGATGCCTTCGCCGATTTCCCGCAGCTGTGTCGCGGTGCGTTCCATCTCGCTCGCATTGCCTGCGCAGATGCTCCACGGGTTGTGAATCATCATGTAGGCAACGGGCGACATGAGAATCTCATCTCCCGCCATAGCGACCACGCTGGCGGCGCTGGCTGCCAAGCCGGTCACATGCACCGTCACGCGCCCCTTCTGCTTGTGATCCATCAGTGCGCTGTACATTTCTGCACCTGCCATCACGTCGCCGCCGGGACTGTTGATTTGCACCGTCACATCCTTGCACTTGTCCAGCGCCTGCCGAAAGCGGCGCGCGACAACCTGGCCGCTGCTCCACCAGTCCGCTTCGGTCACAATCTCGCCGTCGATGTTCACGATGCCCGCGCCGGTTGCGTCATCGGTGGCAATGTTCCAGAATTTCATTTCATTTCACCTCCCTGCGCTGCCGTGCCGCCCAGCAGCAGCTCCGGCTTGTCTACGGATATAGCCAGCGGAATCAGGTCACGGCTCGCCATCAGCTCATTGCCGTGCGGATCGGGCGGCAGATGGTCGCGTTCCCGCACTTCGTTGGGGCGCATCCAGCCGCCGCGAATCGCCATTTGATGTTTGTTCGCGGTCGCCTGTATGTCCGCCCGCACCAGTTCCTCTGTGTCGAAGCGAAAGCGATACCCGTCCGTGTAGTCCTGCGGCGTCAGCAGCTTGCGGTTCAGCTCCTGCTCCCACTGCACCACAATGGGAATGATGGTCAGCTGCAAGAACTCTTCCATCTGCTGTTCGTTCGTGGAAAAGGACGTGTCCGTGTAGTCGCCCAGCATGTGCGGCGGCAAATTATAGACAGTCGCCACTCGGTTGCGCGTGATGCGTTCCACATCCAGCAGCTGACTGTCTACCGGGCTTTGGCTGAACGTTGTTGCCGAAAGCCCGCCTTCCAGCACGACGATTTTCTGGTTGCTCTTTTCATAGTTGCTGATGAAGTCGTCAATCAGCTGGGCACGCTCTTCCTCGCCAAGCGCGCTGTTCGGTACGGTCAGCATGATGCCGTGATTCACGCCGTCCAGCTGGTTCAGCGCCAGCTCTTTCACGGTGCGATCGTAGTCCAGACTGCCGCAAAGCACATCCAGCGGACGAATGCCATCTACACCGTTGGCGCTCATGTGCTGCAATGCAATCAGTGTGCATCCGGGCACTTGATAGCTCTTCCCGTCGTCCAGCGTGATGCTGTACCAGATTTCTTTCGTCTCCGTATGCTTGTAGGGCTTCACGAAACACGGGTTCAGAATGTCCAGCCGCACCGGCTGCCCCAGCTTGTCCGGCACAATCAGTGCGTAGCAGTTGCCCTCTGTGTTGCGCAGCACTTCCATCGTGCGGATGAAGGAAAACGGCGTAAAATTCACGTTCGGCTCGAAGGCAACCAGCCGTTCCAGCGGATGCGCATCCTGCCGTTCATAGCCCTTGTAAAGGTGCAGCGGCATGGATGCCATCGTGTTGGAAATGCGCGACACGGCGGCGTAGATGGCTTCATTGCCTTTCAGCGTCGCATCCGCCCGCAGCCATGAAAACGGACGCAGCTTGCCTGTGCTGACTGTCCGCGCAGCAGGGGCATCCCGCGCCTTGTTGCGCATCGGCGCTTTCCTGCGTGCAAATGGATTCCACATTGCTGATCCTCCTTTTGAAAAGCGTCCACATGGACGCTTTTGCCTATCGTCTGCGCCCAAGCCCGCCAAGGTTGATGACCCGCACGGACGGCGCAGCGTAGACCATGCCCGCCGGATTCTGCTGGATGTTGACGGCATGGGCATCCAGCCAAGCCATAAAGCCGTCAATTTTGCGGAACTTATTGCGCTTTACGGGCATCCAGTTTTCCTTGTCTGTGTGCTGCCGTTTGCCGGAAATGCGCACATTGTCCGTGTACCAGCCCCACATGGGATTCCCGTTGGTCACAACGCTGCCCGCCAGCAGCTTTTCTTTGATGTCCTTCATGGGGTCGTTCAAGGTCAATGGCCCTTGACGCACAACCTGGCAGTCAAAGCCCTTGGCATCAAGCATCTGCCGCAGCCGCACGGCGTTCGCCGGGTCGTAGCCAATCGCCTGAATTTCATACTTCTTTGCCATCTGACAGAACCAAGCATAAACGTCCTCTTGCTGCACGAACTCGCCGTCCACAATGGTCAGGTCGCCGCGCATGGCAAGTCCGTAGTAGTCGATTTTCTCTTGATCAAGCTCCACCTTGCGCCGTGGCACCCAGCTGTGCAAAAGCACATACAACTCGCCGTTGTCCAAGGGAAATTCCAGCGCCGCAGCCGTGAAGTCCTCGCGGCTGCTTAGGTCGAATCCGCCATAGCATCGGCGACCAAGCAATTCTTCGGCAGGCCGCACACGGTTGTTCCGCCGGATGACCTCTGGCTGCACAAAAGCCATGTCGTCCGCGTTGACCATCACGTTCAGCTGCTTGCAGATAAAATCAGCACGCTGCTGGGGAACTTTCTTGTCGCGCTCCCACGTTTCCACCAGCGTTTTGAGTTGCAACGTTTTCCCAAGGCTGGGGTTCGCCTTGATCCACTTGCTGGTGTCCTCAATGTCGTCTCTGGCATCCAGCTCGCACAGGAATCCAAACATGCGGTCGCCAACGGCAGGGGCTAATCGCCCGGCAATGGCGTCCGTGAAAAGGTCGTAAAAGTAGGCAAGCGGCCCGTCCAGCACATTGCCCATGGTCGTGATGTACATCACCAGCGGCTGCGACCGTTTGACTGTTTTTCGTTTGATGATGTCAATCAGCTTAAAGTCGCGGTATTCGTGAATCTCGTCGAAAATCGCAAGATGCGGGTTCAGACCGTCCAGCCTTTTGCTGTCGCTGGAACGGTGCTTGATGGTCGCGTTCCCGGCGTCATAATGCACGCCGTCACGCAGCGTCCGAAAGCGCGGTGCCAGATACTTGCTCGCCCGTATCTGGTCGCGGCACTCGCCAAAGACGATGCCTGCCTGCTCCTTACTGTTGGCCAGCAGATAGATGTCTGCACCTTTTTCTCCGTCCTTGCAGGCGGCGAATGTGGCATTGCCAGCCATCAGGGTAGATTTTCCGTTTCCCGTGCCAACCAGAATCAATGCTTCACGAAAGCGCCGCAAGCCCGTTTGCTTGTCCACCCAGCCGTACAGGTTGCATTCCACAAAGCACTGCCACGGCATCAGCTCCATTCGGGTGTAGTCGCCCTTGGTCGGCGTCAAAAAGCGCTCCATAAAAGCCACCGGCCGCGCGGCTTTTTCTTCGTCGAAGCGCCATGGATAGGAAGGGTCTTGCTGTTTCTGTAAATCGTCCAGGAAGCGGCGGCAAGCCATCTGGACTTTTTGGCAAACGTTCCTGCCTGCTGCACTGTCCTGCGCGTAGGCATAGCACCTTTGCAGGATGGTCGGATCGGCCACGTTCGCCGGAATGTGTTTACTCGAAGTCGTCGAAGTCGTCATTCAGCGCAATGGCTTCCGCCTTGCGGCTCTGCGGCGTCAGGCGCAGTTCGGCCAGCTGCTTGCGCTGCTGGTCTGCGTAACTGCGCAGCTGTGCCACGCTCCGATTCTCCTGCCAGTAGCGCTGCCGCCCATTTGCGCGTTCCTGCCCAATGCCGCGGGCCGCAATGTCATCCATCAGGCGCTGCTTGATTTGCTCCGCCATGGCGGCGTCTGCCACCAGCATCTGGTCAGGGTCTGTCAGCCCTTCTTTCCGCTGCTCACATGCTGCGCAAAGCATGTCATACATGCAGCGTGCTTTTTCATCCTTGATTCGCTCAAAATGCTGATCCCGAAGCGCTTCGTTCACTTTGTCGCCCTCCTATATTTTGATGATTCGCATATGACCGCCCGGCCTGGAGATTTGTTTTTCAGACTTGCCGCCGCCTTTTTCCGGGTGTTTTTTATTGTGACAAGTTTGACACAAGCAACGCAAGTTCTCCATGCAAAGCGCAAGGTCGGGGCGCTCCTCAATGGGCACAATGTGGTGTACCATCTCCGCACGGCGCGGCTTTTTGATGATGCCAGCCCGAAACAAGTCCATGCAGTCGCAGCACATGCCGTGATCTCTTTCCAGCGCCGCCTTTCGCAGACGTTTCCACGCTTTCGTGTGGTAAAATGGATTGCTTTCCTTATACCGCATTGCTGCCTCCTTCCTCGCAATGGAAAAGGGGCGGTGGTCTTTGCTGACCTCCGTCCCTTGTTTGGCAGTTTAATCATATCATGGGGCAAGCGCTTTTGGAAGTCTACTGACCACGCTTTTGTGCGCATTGCTGCGCCTGCGCGCGCCTCGACGCTCCTAAGCGTTCCTGACCGCTCCTATGCGCTCATGAGCGCAACAACTCGCTCATGAGCGCTCCTCGGCGCTCCTGCAATTCAGCGCATAGCAAAAGGGGTGCGTCCTCTCGCACCCCTTCCTTCATTCTGCTTTTGTTCCGCGCATGTACCACGCAGGAAGCGCCGCAGCGACCTGCGCCTCCTGCAAGGAATCCAGCCTGCTTTCGGCGTCTGCCTTCACCTTGCGGATGTACCCATCCGTAAAGCCCATAGCCGCCGCGATGGATGGCACACTGTCGCGCTTGATATAGTAGCGATACAGAATGCCGCTGTCTGTTTCGGGCAGACAGTCCAGCAGCACAAGCGCCGCCACAATCTCTGCCTGCTGCTGGTTTCGCCGCTGTTCCAGCGCTCGTTCCAGCCCGTCAATGTCCGCCATCAGCTCACTGGTCTTGTCGCTGCTTCTGGCGCTGCGGTCGGTGCCGTCCGCTCTGATTTGGGGCGCTGCAATGCAGGTCAGCGCGTCACGGCGCTGCGCAATGCGCTGCTGCGTCCTGCTGATGTCCGACGCGGCCGAACGGCACCGCCGCAGAATGTCCATTGCTTTCATTCGCGTCACCTCCAAAAGCGTCCACGTTGGCGCTTTTCTGTTTTATCGGACGATTTCTTCGTCGTGTTCAGCCGGTCGGCTGCTCAAAAATTCCACGTCCTCCGCGTTGACTTCCATGCTGGCATAGGTCTTGCCGTCGCGCCCCTGATACACATTGCAGCTTACCGGGCCGGTTACGCATACCTTGCGCCCCTTGGACAGGTATTTCGCGCAAAGTGCGCCTAATTGTCGCCACGCTGTCACACGGAAATAGTCGGTGCTTTCGCTGCTGGTGCGGCGATTCACCGCCAGCGTGAAGGTGCTGCACTGGATGCCGTTGTCGCTTGTCCGCTGCTCCGGGTCTTTTACCAGATTTCCAATCAAAATCAGTTTGTTCATGTTCCCTCCTGCGCGCCTGACGGCGCTGGTTGTAGCTTAGTAGATGATGCAGGCAGCTGTGACAGAATTGTTGCTACAAGGATTGTGACAGTCCAGATTGCCGGATTCGTTTGCAAAACGGGCAAAGCATCTGCCACGGCGTACCGGCCCGCGCAGCCACCACCACACGGCTCCGCCGTCTGCTTCTTTCAGGATACGCCGCTCCGGCGTTTGGAACCATGCAAAGCGCTTTCTGGCACCATCAGGTGCTGCAAGTCCAACGTGCGCGGGATGTAGCAGCCAGAACCAATCCGGATCGGTCGCGCCTGTTACAACACGGCGCTGGATACACACCTTGTCCGCTTCACTGAAATTGTAAAAGAAAGAACCATTCAACCACTTTCGCAGGCTGCTCGTTTCCCATGCACCGCAGCCAAATGGCCATTTTTCACTTGGTTCATCGTATGCGCGGCGCGTAATGGGTCGGTCTGTCCAGATAACCAACGGGCGTTTGCCGATCGTTTCTTGCAGCACCTCGACCACTCGGAATTGCAGTGTGCCGAAGGTTTCATGCTCTACATGGATAATGTCGCCCACCTGCGCGCACTCCTCTACTGCGGTGCGAAAGCTCAAATAAACGTGTTCGCTTGCGTGAGTTTGCACCATCATGCAGTCATAGGCGCGGCGCATGTCCTCCAGCGCGCCCTGCGCCCGCCCCAGCGCTTCCAGAAATAGCGTTGCCGCTTCTTTTGCCATGACGCTCATCCTTTCTGCTCTCTTGCCTTGGTTTTAATGTCCCGAATAACCTTGTAATCATCCCACATGCTCACTTGGTTCATCGTCACTTTGTATTCGCAGGCTGGGATCTCCCGCACATTGCTTGCGCCGCTGCCCAGCTTGATGGCGCGGCGGATGCGGTCGGCCACCTGACGCTCACAGCCGGTTGCGCCGTATTCGCGGCAAAGGGCTTCGGCGCGCTGTCGAACAGCCTTGTTGATGGCCGTCGCTTGGGCAGGCGTGACCTTGGTCAGATGCCGAACCTGCGCTTCCAGCGCCGCCATGCGGTCGTGCGTCGCCCGTATCATCTGCGCCATGCCCTGCATCACGCGCAAAAGCTCTGCAATCTGCTCGCTTTCCGACTTTTGCGGCAGCACCGTTGGCTCTTGCAGCACCATTTCGGTGTTTTCCATTTCTGCGCCCTCCTCACTTGATTTCCACATGCGCCTGCATCGTTCCAAGTGCTTTCCGGCAGCCGTCCACCCATGCGCTCATCTGCTCCACATAGCCCAGCAACTTGCGGCGTTCTGTTTCGCCGGTTTCCGCCAGTGTTGCGCCCATATGGGGCAGCACGCCCGCAGCGCCGATAAAGGCAGCCACCGCAGCGCCAAGTTCGCTGCTGCCGAAGCTGCTGCTTTCTGCCATATCCACGCCGTGCGCTTCTTCTCGCTGATACGCCAGCAGCTGCTCCTCCATGGCTTGCCGCTTTGCTGCCTGCCGCTCGGCTTGCGCCTCCGCTTCTGTCAGCTCGGCGCGCAGGGCATCAATCTGCCGCTGCGCTTCGGGGCTGATGCTGCTGTCATTGCTGCGCTGCTCTGCCGCTTTCAGCGCCGACTTTAGCCGCTCGACTTCTGCCCGCCACTCACGCTGCTGCTGAATCATCTTGTAGCGGTCATCCTCTAATTGCTTGCGGTCAGCGTGCAGCCGTGCGCGCATATCGTTCGCCTGCTGGACAGACTGTGCCATCTTGCGCTCGGACTGACGTGCTTCGGTCACTTGCTCCTGTAATTCGTCAATCTGCTCTTTCAGTTTCCGCACCGTCATGTTTTCGTCAAGGGCGCGCTGTGCCATATCCTCCCGCGCGCTCTCCGGCAGCGCAAGGATGGCTTGCACCTTGCTGCTGGGAAGTTGGGCAAGCGCACTGCCCTGCGGAACGGCGCGTGCCATCTGCATCAGCTTTTGGGCTTGCCGTTCGCTCATGTGCGCGTTTTCTGCCACCCACGTCTCCCATTTTCCGTGCGGCACCAGCTTGCGGTCTTTCGCTTCGCACAGCAGCCGCCCAACCTCCAAATAGTTCCGCGCAACGTTTTCCCACGCGACCGCCATGCGGGTTTCGATGTTTTCCAGCGTCACCAACTCCACATTGCCGCCCGCGTTCATCAAGGCTTTTTCGTCTTCCATGGCTTAGTCCTCCTTTGCGTTCCAATCAACCTGCGCATATTCGCAGGTATACAGTTCATCGGGAAGGGAAGGAATGCTGTCCGGCATGGGCGCGATCCATTCCAGCGTTTTGCGCAGTCTGCATTCTTTCGCATCTTTGCGTCCTTTCAGGCAGATGCTGCACTCCCGCGCCGCAGCCATGCGGCTGATTTCCATCAGGTCGCGGCTGTCCACCAGCATGTAATCGCCGCGGTTCAGCGGGCCGGGAATGTCGATGCGCAGCTGCGATTCTTTGACAAGCCGCGCCAGCCAGTTGGCATCCTTGTCCGGCATGGTGTCCACCAGCAGACACGCCAGCCGCTGCACCAGTGTCTGCGCCAAGCGCCAGTCCCGCCATGCGTTCGGGGAAGCGCTGCGAAGGCGGTTTTTCAGGATGGGCGTGGCTTTCGTCAGCTCATCATCCAGCGCCACCAAGTAAACCATGGCGTTCCGTTCCTTGCCGCTCATTTTCTGTTGCTCCATGCTGTTTTACCTCCATTCCTCCGGCAGGTCGTCCGTTTCAACCGGCATCATGCTGATTTGCTCAACCTCTTTCTTCGCGCCGTCAATGAAGTGGCGCGGCACCCAAAGCAGCCGCACTGTTCGCCCGTCAATCCACTTAGGGCGCGTCGCTTCGCCATCCGCCTTGACGCCGGGCAAAATGCCTTCTGCCCGCATCGCCTTGTACAGCGCTTTGAGCGACACAGGAAATTCCAAGTTTTGTTCTTTCCGCAGCTTACTCACCGCCGTGAATGCCAGCTGCGGCATAAAGTAGTAATAGTCGGCATCCATGTAGCCAATCATGTCCTTGGGCAAGCCCTTGCTGAAGCTGCCCTCCGGCTCGGCTGTGCTGATGTCTTTCAGGGCAACTGCGCGGCTTGCCAGCAGTTCGGAAAGGCTGCTCAAAAAAATCCGCGTCGGTTTGTCCGCTTCCATGTCGGCGGCTTGCTTTTTGCTGCTGTCTGTCAGCGTCCGCATGGCTTCCACCAGCATCGTGCCGCAGGTTTCTGCATCAAAAAGCCCGATGGAAAGGAAGTATTTCAGCATCATTTCGTAGCCAAGCAGAATGTGCGCAATCGCCTCTGCCGTGCGTCCGTGCTGTCCTTTTGTCTGCTCAACTGCTATATTGCGCAGCTTGATGAACCGATCGTGCAGCGCGCTCGGCAAAGCGTCCGCCTGACCGCGCAGCCAATCAATGTAGCCAGCCATGCAGCGGGTCAAGTAGCCTTTTCGCGCCTGCTCCTGCGCTGCCGTCAGCGCTTCGCCGACCGGGATGTCCTCTTTGCCTACGTTCACAATGTAATACCTCGCTAATCCGCTTTCGCCCGCGCTCGGCATGTCCTCGCCGCTGATGATGGCGACACTGCGCGGCGGCATGGAAGTTTGCAGCGTTCCGTCAGCCCGCATTCGTCCGCGTTCTGCGCCGTCGCCGAAAGCGCGCGCCAGATTCTGCGCCATGGCTTCCATCTGGCGTTTTTCCTGCAAGCTGTGTACAGGATGATAGTCATCCACCACAATGGGCGCATCTTTGAGCAGAAAAGCCTTTTTCCGCACACTGTTGCTGGTGTCGTTGAAGCTCGCAGGCAGGTTTTTGCCTGTAAAGTTGCCGTAGTGGGACAGCGCCAGCGCCGCGGCTGTGGACTTTCTGCATCCCGTGCCGCCCAGCAGAAACAGCGCAAAAGCCGGTGCAATGCCCGTAGCCGCCAGAAACTCGCGCAGCGGTGCCAGATAGGTCACGCCTAACAGCGGAATGCTGATGTGTGGCGCAATCACGTTGCGCAGGCTGCTGGAAGCAATGGCGGCATCAATCGCCGTGATGGATTCCCAGCCCGGTTCGCCGCTGCCATCCAGCCGGTACATGCTCAAGCCGCCTTCCAGCCCTACGGTCACACCCTCCAGCCCGATTGCGCCGCCGTGGTAAAGGTAGCACCATTTCCCGCCGATTTTTCGCCACCCCGTGTGGCTGTACTCTGTCACGCGCGCGGCAGATACGCGTCCAACCTCCTTGATGGCCCAGCGCAGCTTGTCCTTTGTCGTCGTGCCGGGCATGATGGCCGCGGCATAGCCCCATTGGTCTGTTACCCAGCCCATGGCGTCGAATTTCGTTGTCGGCACTGTCACGGTCGGCAGGCGCGTTCCGTCAATGCTCCATCCATCCAGCACAAATTCCATGCTTTCGGTTACGCCGTCATTGTGCCGCAGCTCCAAACGCGGAATTGCCACAAAGTTGCATAGCGGCTTGCTGCCGTCCGATGTCACCACGCTGATACATCCATTGTCTGCGCAATAGCCCGGTACTTTCTGATACATCAGCGCCGCGCGCTGAGCCGGTGTCAGCCAGAACTTGACCGCCTGCGGATCGAATGTTTTGGTGATGTTCAGCTGCCGCGCCAGTGCTTCGGACGCTGCACGGTCGCCCATCAGCGCCGCCATGTCGGAAATGTCTCCCTTGTCAGGCATGTTGGGGCAGGCTGCTTTCATGTCCACCAGCCGAACGCGCTTCGCCTTGCCTGTCAGCCGCGTGGCAACCATCCATGCGTGTTCCTGCCCGGCAAATCCGTTCTTCTGGGTGTCACAGTCTTCCAGAATCACCACGTCAGCGCCTGTCAGCAGCGCTGTGAAGCCGTCAGACCATTTTCCAGCACCGCCGGGATTGCATGTTGCTGTGTGCCCAAGCCGCTCCATGGTAGCAACGTCCTTTTCGCCCTCCACCAGATAGATGACGCGCCCGGACTTGACCGCCGCCATGACCGCTGGCAGCCGGTAAAGCGTCGATGTCCGCAGCGCCTCTGGCACCGACCAAACGAAGCCGTCTTTCCGCGCTTTCGGATCGCCCGGCGCATGAATGCGCTGCCGAAAGGTCTTCTGCCGTTTGCCGTCTTCGTCAGTGCGTTCAAAGCGGCAGACCTGAAACAGCTCGTGTCCGTCCGCATCCGTGTAGCTGTACACATCCGTCAGCGTTCCAAGGTCTTCTGACTTTTTGCGCATCTGTGGCTTTTCCGTGCTGGCGGGTGCTGCTGTGTAAACATCATGCCCCGGTACGCAGCTTGTGTCCGGCTTGCTTTTCGCGCGCGGCGCGGTGCGTCCCAGACGGTCGGGTTCGCAAGGTGTCACGTTCAGGTCACTGACTTTGATGCCCAGCGCTTGGCAGATGGTCTGTGCAGTGCATCCGCTATTGCCGTGACAGCACAGGAAAATTCGTTTATTGCCGTATTTGTCGCTGACTTTCTCCGATACGGTCAAGCTGGCCGTCTTGTCATCATGGGAAGGGCAGCGGCAGGTGTATTCGCCGCTGGCGTTCGGGCCGCGCTCTACTTTCAGCAGCCGAAGGAACTCTTGCAGCTCCATGGTGATGCCCCTTCCTTGTTACTTCTTTTCGTTTTTGATGCAGGTCATACGCCCGCGAATCGCTTCCAGCGCGTCATCCTGCTGAAACTTGTAGCGGTTGCCGTCGCGGATGAAGGGCAGCCAGCCTTCGGTGATGCCGCGCCGAATGGCGGATTCCGAAAGCCCGGTCAGCTCCGCCAATTCGCGTACACCAATCAGGTTCTCGACGCTCACAACCTCGCGCGGCAGCGTGTCCAAGTCCACCAGCCGCCGGTTTCCCAGCGGATAGCTGGAAATCAGCCCTAAGCGCACAGCCTTGCGCAGCTTCTCCTGCTTGATGCCTGTTTTGCGGCTCGCCTCTGCGATGGTCACGAAGTTCATTGCCCGTTCCTCCTGTTCATTGCTTTGTCAATGGCTTCGATGGTGTCTTCCATCACTTGCCGAAGCGTCACCGCCCGCGCCCGAATAGCCCGTGCAGCTTCGCGCTCATGCGGATTGATGCGCCCGTCGCTTGCAATGGTGGCGAATTGCAGCGTCACGTCCTGAACGTCTGCAAGCTGCACCGCCCAGTTCAGCGCTGCCAGCGCAAGCTCGCCATAGCCGCTGCCACCATAGTCGGCCAGCAGCGGGCAGACGGCGCGAATGTGCTGTGCTTTCAGGTCGGTGTCTTCGTACAGCTCGCACATTTTCTGCACCACGTCGCAGGGTGCGGCGCTGATGCCGCGTTCAATGTCGCGCAGCGTGTCGGTGCTGATGTACAGCGCCGCCGCCGTCCGCTCTCTGCTGGAAAAGATGGGGGCACGTTCCGCCGCTCGCATCCGCGCCGCCCAGTAAATGTTTTCATGCTCCTTCATGCGCAGCCTCCACCACTCGCACACAGAACCCCTTCTCATTGAGCGCATTTTTGCGCATCAGTGCTTGGCGCAGCGTCGGAAATTGCAGCGCATCCCGCTCCGAAGCGCACCATGAAGCAATGCGGCATTCTTCGCCGCCGGTCGTCTTGGCGCGGATGAAGCCCTCATGGTATAGACCTGGAATGCTGACGCTCTGGATGACATAGCGTTTATTTTCCATATGCGTGCCTCATTTCGTTGATTTTTCCCCGGATTTGCGCGCTTTTCCATGGTTCCTTGCACTTGCCGCACGGCTGGTTGTCGTGTACAGTTGTGTGGAATGATTGTCATTATACAGTTTTTTTTTTTTTTGTCAAGTAGGATATTGCAAGTTTGCGCCACAATAACGCAAAAACGCAAAAAATAATGACTTTCATGCTAAAATGTCAGACATGTTGAAAGGATGGTGTATCATGTCTTACACGAATAGACTATTGCAACTCCGTGAAGAAGCCGACCAGAAACAGACCGTAGTGGCTGCCGCGCTGGGCATTTCTCGCACAACGCTCTCAAATTACGAAGCAGGAATGATGCCGTCGCTGGAAAACGCCATCAAGATTGCCCAGTATTATGATGTATCGCTGGACTACATTGCTGGCTTGACGGCTGAACGCAACCGTGATTCCGGCGGTCTGGGCGCGTCGTTCCGCACACTGGCCAGCCTTGCCGGTGACGATGCCCTCACGGCGTCCGACGTGCTGGACGTGGTAAACGCTGCGATTCTCTACGAATGCAGCCATGCGCCCTGCGGTCAGCAGTCCGTGCGCGCCTGCCGCACGTTCCTTGCTCGGCTTGCGGACAGCTACCGCGCCGCCGCAGCAGATAATCTGCCGCAGCTCATGGAAGCCGCCAATGCTGCCACAACGGCAGCGCTTGAAGTCACGAAAATGCCTGCGAACTATGCGGCGAAAAAGAAAGGGGAATAATGCCATGAAACGTGTTGCTGCCGTACTGCTTTCGATTGCGTTGCTCTGCCCCGTAATATCGCGGGCGGAATACGACCTTTCCGCCATGTCCGATGCTGATTTGCTCCAGCTTCGCACCGAAATCAATCTGGAATTGCTCTCGCGCCAGCCGCAGCCTGCGGACGCGCTCGGCAGCGGCGTGGTCAATGACTGCACCGTCACGCTGCGCGCTATAAAGCTGGGAAAAGACAGGGATGGCAACGATGGTGCCGCGCTGTTCTTCACGCTTGCCAACGGCAGCGCAAACACGACCGACTTTCAGCATGTAGTCCATGTGCAGGTTTTTCAGGATGGTGTAGAATGCGATTCTGCATTGGTGAAGGGAAGCGATTCGGCTGACGCTTTCACAACCGATTCCACGACATGGACTGTCAAAGTGCAGCCTGGTGCCGCAACGGATGCCCCGACATGGGGCTGTACGCTTTATCATCTGGGCGGCATCATCGAAGTGCAGCTTTGCGATGCGATGGACTATCGCCACCCGGTCATGGCTTCGTTCTTCGTGGACTTGGATGCGCTGAATTAAAAATCCACCCAAAGGCAGGAAAAACGCAGCCGCATGTCGAACACTGCCGGACACAACGCCGCGGCGCTGTATACTGTCCCAATTCTATTCCTTACGCTTTCCTGTCAGGCTGCTTACACGAAAAAACGCCCCGCCTTACGGACGGGACGTGATGCCGCTATCCCTTGCGCCGCAACGTGTCGGCGCTCTTTTTTTTGCGCGCCTTACGGCTTTACGGGAAATCTGCGGGTATACTACGAACATGAATGGAGGTTTCATCATGGGAACGATTGAAAAGCGCGGCCCCTTTTCTTTCCGCATCGGCGTTCAGGTGCGTCTGCCGGACGGCTCATGGGAATGGATACGCGATACCATCCACGTCAGCCCTGACCTTTCCGCGCGTGCAGCGCGCAAGCAGGCAGAAATGGCGCTCGCCCGTTTGGAGGCGGATGTCTACGAAGGCAAACGAAAGCCGGATGCAAAGGCTACCACGCTGCGTGCCTTCTCCGCCATCTGGATAGAAAACCATGTCCGCCCGAATTGCAGCCCTGTCACGCTGAAAAACTATCAGCATTTCCTTGATTCGCGCATTCTCCCTGCGCTGGGCGATGTGCCGCTGCGCAAGCTGACGCCGCTGATGATTACCGAATGGCTCACCCAGCTGCGAAGCGATGCGCGCCGCACCACGCTGCTGCCGGATGACCAGCTTTCTCGCCCGCGCCGTGCGGATGAAACGGCGAACCTGATTTCGGACGAAAAGCGCGCAAGGCCGCTTTCAGGCAGAACGGTGCAGCACTACTATGACACACTCAGCACTATGCTGGATTATGCGGTGCAGTGGGACTTTCTCGCAAAGAACCCCATGGAGAAAGTCACACGCCCGCGTGCCAAGAAAGCCCGTGTGCATTATCTCACCGAAGAACAGGCGGTGCAGCTCCTCCGCTGTCTGCACGATGAACCGAATATGTGCTACCGCTCTGCCATTCTGCTTGCGCTGCTCTGCGGCCTTCGTCTCGGCGAAGTCTGCGAATTGAAGCTCTCGGATGTTGACTGGGAAAACGGCACCATTGATATTTCCCGCGCCTTGAAGTACACCCCGGAAATGGGCAACTTCGTTGATGATCCGAAGACGGATGCGTCCTCCCGCCTGATTGCGCTGCCGCCCGGCATGATGACCGTGCTGCATGAGACGCGCGCGTACCAAGCCGAAGCGCGCGCCATGGCACCGTCTGTGTGGCGTGGGGAAGGCTGGATCGTCCACCGCTGGGACGGCGGACAGGTCAACCACGACACGCCGTCAAAGTGGTTTCGCAAATTCGCCGATGCCCACGGTTTTGAAGGCGTCCGCTTCCACGACCTCCGCCACACGCACGCCACCATTCTGCTTGCAAACTCCATTGATGCCGTTGCCGTCGCGTCCCGCATGGGACACGCTGACGCCAGCACCACGCTGCGCGTCTACGCCCACGCGCTGCGCCGCCGCGACGTGGATGCCGCCAATGTCACCCAGCAGCTGCTGAATCTTGCGACGGCAGGGGATGACGATACGCCCGCGCCTGACGTTTAACCCATTTCCCCCAAGTTTCCCCCATGGGTTGAATAAGCTGTGGATAACTTCGCCCAAAACAAAAAAATCGGTGCAATCCGGTTGAAGATTGCACCAAATCATGTCGAAGTGGCGGGATTCGAACCCGCGGCCTTTTGGTCCCGAAGCGCCTTAAAATTCAGGCATCTTCCATTCCGACGAAAAAGCAAAATCAGCAAACATTTTTCTCGTTTGAAGGCGATTGCATACAACCACTTGCAGACTTTTGCAACTCGTTTCCCCCCAAGCGCAAGCGCATTTTACCAGAACTTCTGCACTGTGTCAATACTTTTTCTGTAATTCCTGTAATTTGTGAAATGTGGTTTGTCTCTTCTTATTTAGCGCCTTGCGTTGATGCCTTACGGAAAAATTCACTTCCTGTTAGAAATTCTTCTTCTGTAATGTCACACAACCCCACCCCCTATTGCTTGAACCACCCACGCTGGAAAGGCTTGAACCCTCGCCGGTGTCCAGTTCCCTTCCAAAAGCTTTTTCACATAGGGGGGGATGGTCAAAAACAAGAACCATTTCGGCAAAAGTTTCCGCAATTTTAGAACAAAACACAGCGAAAAAACGCTTTCCCATCTCCCGTGTTGCCCGCGCCCTGTTCTCCTCGCCTTTTTCAACTGCGTTGGCGCAAACAAGCGGCAGCACCGTCAGATGCGATGGTGCTGCCGCCTGCCCTGATGCGCTTACTGCACGGCTTCCTTGTCCGTCCAAGGTCTGGTGTAGCTCTGCGCCCGCTCGCTGTCGCTCACGCCCTCGGTCGTCGGGTCAACGACAACGCCCAAGATTGTCAGCAGCGCGAACGCTGCCTCAACCACTCCCAGCAGCTTCGTGCTGACGTCCGTCGTGTCCAGCTCAAAGCCGAACAGCCCTGCAATCGCTTTGACTGCCAGCAACAGCGCCGGAATAAACGCCACCCAGAAGGCTTTGTTCTTCACTCGCGCAAGCCAGTTGATTTTCATTTTCTTTCACTCCTTTGCATTATCGTTGCAGTTCTTGTCACGGGTCTACGCTTCACCCATTCGGCGGATGCGAAGGCGGCGCAGCAATCTGATCCAACCGATGGTGCGCAGACTTAACGCTGCCCTCGACCCGCGCCAGCCGCTCTGCGTAGCCGTCCAGCCTCTCGCGCATGGCGCGCTGTTCTACGCGGATGTCGTCCACGCCGCCTGCAATGCTGTCCAGCTTCGCCATGGTCTGCGCCTGGTTCGCTGCATCGCCGCGCGTGTCCTTGCGTGCGGAAAGCAGCAGCGTAACGAATGCCACAAGAAATCCGCCCAGCGCCACCAGAAGTTTTGTTTTCATCGGGTTCGCCCCTTTTCTATGGTCAAGCCGTCAAGCGGCTGTGCCATCTTCGTTCAGCCAACGCCATCATCGTCTTGCCCTTCCTCGGTGCAAACGGCACTCTGATAGCATTCCAGCAGGTAGGTAGCCGTCGCTGCATCCAGCCCGGAAATGCGCACCGTGTAGGTTTTTCCGCTGACCGTCTGCGCTGCGGCTTCCAGCGCCGCCCACGTTTTCGCGCCTACGACGCCATCCACCTCCAGCCCGTGCTGGCGCTGGAAGGACTTCACGGCTGCCAGCGTCGCCGCCCCGAAGATGCCGTCCGCTTCCAGCGTGCTGCCCAGCGCGTTCAGCCATTCTTGCAGATGCGTCACCTGCTCGCCCTTGTCGCCGCGCCACAGCGTTTTCCGCGCTGCGGCTTCCTCTGTCTGCGCAGCGTCACGCTGATCGGTGGCGCTGGCGGCAATCTGCCCGCAGTCGATTTCCCGGAAATATCCGACATGCGTCCACCCGTTTCGCAGCGTCGAACCGGCTACGCGCCCCATGGATGCCGACGAATGCACTACGTTGCAAACGCGCTTTTTTCCGTTCTTGTCCACGTCCTCCAGCGCGTTTTCGCCTGCATACAATCCGACGTGCGAAAAGTTGCCCAGTCCGTCCGCGTGATACTTCTGCGGATAACTGCCGCCGTCCTCATGAATGAACAGCGCCGCACCAACACGCAAACCTTCCTTCTGCGCCTGACTAAGCGGCACAAGATGCTCCACCGCGCGCGCCATAGCATTGCTGCCGGTGTAGCTCATTTTCCCGCCGCAGGCGCGGACGGCAGCTTCCACCATGGCTTGACAGTCCATTTCGCTGTATTTGCGTCCGACGAATTGCAGCGCCTGCGCCACAACCTGCTCGCCGCTCGGTCTGTTACTCATTACCCTGCGCCTCCTGCCGCGTCAGCGTCACCGTGCCGTCCTCTTCCTGCGTCAGCCCCCAGCCAAGCAAACCCGCCGTGTTGGTGGCTGCTTGGGTCGCGGCGGTCTGCGCCGTGCTGGCAGCCGTTGCCGCCGTGGATGCCGCATCCGCAGCCTCCTGTGCGGCTTCCTGCGCTTTCTGCACTGCGCCCATGATGATCTGCACCCAGCTGGGCGGCGTCGGCTCCGCGGGCGTTCCGTCGCCTTCCAGCGAAGGCTCGATGCAAGTTCGGAACACGGCGGACTTCTTGACTTTGCCATCCACCAGCCCGCGCACCTCTGCGCGTCCCCAGCCAGCCTTCGCGGTGTCGTCCTCTGTCACGCGCCAGCTGATAAGCCCACCCTGCACGACCACGTTCGGCAGATAAACAACGCTTTCCGTCGGCCGCAGTGCTGCCACCAGCAGCGTGCAGCCGGGCAGCTGCTCCAGCCACGCACTGGCGTCAATCTGCACCAGCGTCACCAGTGCTTCGCCCTGCCGACCAAGCTGCACTTCGTCCAGCTTGTCCACCAGCAGTGCGCTGCTCGTTTCCGCCGCTGCTTCTGCTGTCAATGCGATGGGCGTTTCTTCTGCCGCCGTCTGGACTTCGGCTTCGCTCGTCGCTGCGGGCATCGCTTCCTCCGGCATTTCTGCCGCCATCGTCTGCACCTCCGCGGTTTCTTTCACGGTTTTGGTAGTTCTGCGTTTGCTCATATTTCTGCCTCCTCCTCAATAGTCGCCGCCGCCAACGCTCTGGATGAAGGTCTGCATGTGCAGGCTTGCCTCGATGCGCGTCAGCCGATCGGGTTTCAACTGGATTTCGTGCCAAGTGCCGCGGGTGATTTTCCCGTCGTCATCTTTGGCAAGATAGGGTGTCAAGTCGATTTCACCCTTTTTGCTCATTTCCTCCGGCACTTCGTTCCCGTCCACCAGAATGGTGACGCTTCGCGCCGTCGTGCCTTCATAAATGCCATAGGTGATTTCATGCGTATGGCCGGCAAGTGTCAGGTCGTGCGTGTGCGCCGGAATGGTGACGCGGTGGCTGTGCCCCGGAATTTTCACGTTGTGCCCATGCGCTGGAATATCAATGGTGAAGCCGGGAATGTTAATGGAGAAAACAACGCGGTGCGCATGGCGGAACAAATGTGTGTGCGCCGGAATCGTGTGGCTGTGACCGCCAGCTGCAAGCGTGTTCGGTGCCGCTGCACCTGAACGCTGGCAGCCGCCTGTGGTCAGGTCGCCGCTGGAATCGGTGGCCAGCGCAGCTCCGCCGGTGCTGCTGGACGATGCGCCGCCCGTGCTGACGGTGCTGCCCGCCGCGTTCATCACCGGCGTTGCATAGCCGGTATAATTGGGCGATGCTGCGCCGGTCTGGCCTGCGTTCGTCTCGGCGTGCTTGTGGCTCGCCATGTCGTGCCGGTGCTGCGGAATGACGTGGCTGTGGTCGCCCATCTTGTGCGTGTGGCTCATGGTGTGGCTGTGTTCCGCAATGCTGTGCGTGTGCCCCGTCAGCTTGTGCGTGTGCCCCATTGGGTGCGTGTGGTCTTCTGCTTCGCTTGTGGTCAGCCCGCCGGTGTTCGCTGCCGTAGCATAGCCCACACCGTCAATGTTGGAAAAGTCGCCGACCGCTGTTGCCGAACCGCCGCCATCAGAAGACAGGACGCGCATGGGTTCTGAAATTGTCGTCGCGCCGCCCGCCTCGCTGGTGTAGGTCACATCCTCACTGCTTGCGCTGGTGGTCGCGCCGCCTCCGCCGCTTGACGTTGTGGTGACTTTGCCGCCGCCAGCCGCTGCGCCTGTTTCGTAGGCGCGAAACGCGGATGCCTGCCAGCTTAACAGCATTTGATTGATGCGCACCAGATTTCCCGGCACATAGACCTTCATGCAGGCCGGATGCTCCGCGTCCGCGTTGTCCGCGAAAGACTGCGCCACCAGATTCGTCGCGCCTTGGCTGTACAGCTCGCCGATACCTACCCGATCCGCCAAGGTGTTGATGCTGTCCGCCGTGTCGCGGACGGCGTTGGCAATCGTGATTTCAATTTGCCCCGGATCGCCCAGCGTGTCCCCCTTGCTGATGGACACAATGCGGCTGCGCAGCTGCACCCCATGTTCTGCGTCCATCACATCCACCAGCTTGCCGGGCATATACTTGTCCCACGCCATGCCTGTCAGCCTGAAAAGGTCTACTGCGCTGGCCTTGTAGGTGATATAAGGGTTCTTGTAGCCTTCCAGCACCATCTGCGCCCGTGCTTTCAGCTGCGCCGGGTCTTCCAGCCGCGTGTCCGTGAATACGCTGCTCTTGATGCCCCAGACGCTTGCCGTGTCAGCATCCAAGTAGGGAATCCCGCCGTTTGCGTCGCGGATGGTCAGCTGGTTGACGCCCTCGCCGTATCCAAGCGCATACAGCCGCGTTACCAGTGCGCTGGCATCCATCGTCTTTTCGATGCTTTTCAGCTGCCGTTCGTAGTAGATGCCGCATCCGGCTTCTTGGTCGGCGCGCCGCAGGTTTACCGTCCAAGGCGCGTCCGGCATTCCGTTGCCCTCGCTGGTGTCAAAGTCCCATGTGTATTCCTCGGTCAGTACGCTTCCCAGCGAAAGCAGCGCCGTCAAAAGCGACGTGTTTTCCCACTTGTAGGCAAACTGTCCGTCAAAGTCGCACACGCCCAGCTTCCAGCGCTTCACGGTCTGCCGTGCCAGAATGTACTCCATGACCGCACGGGTGTGGATGTCATTGCCGCCGATTTCGTGATAGCCGAAGAGAATATCATCCAGCAGCGTCGCCATCACATGCTCCACGTTGTAGGTGATAGTGCCTGCTTGCGCGGTCATTTCCCCGCTGGGAATGCCAATGATGCGGTAGACGCCCAAGTCGCGGCTGCCATCCGGCAGTCGGACGCGGTTGTGTGCCTGACAGAAAGCGTTTTTCGGGTCATCGGTCGGCAGCGTGAAGGAACCCGTCCAAAGGTCGTTGTGCTTCAGCTCGTAGCCGATGCCGTCCGCATTGTCCAGCACGCCCAGCATCTTCCCATTCTGATCGTAGATTTCCACCTGTTCAGCCGTCACCATCGCCCCCTTGCCGCAGCAACGATGCTTGCGCTGCGTCCGCTGCTGCCCGCCCATGTCAGGCGCACTTGCAGGGTATTGCTGCCGTTTTGCAGCTTGATTGCGCGAAAGGCGCTGGCGAACGGCAGCGCATTGCCGCCCGTGGAAAGTGTCGCACCAATGGGCGGCTCAAAGTCCAGCGTTACGCTTTGCCCCTGCGCAAGATGCAGCCCGGAAAGCTGCACACCGTCGCCCACGCTGACGCCTGTGATGGCGGTGCTGCCGGTGTTGGCTACGGTCAACCGCAGTGGTGCAGGCTGCCCGGTAATAAGTACAGCGTTCAGCGTGATGCTTTCGCTGCTCAACCCTGTGATTGCTTGCGTGGTTTCTTTCACCGCATATGCCCATGGCTGGCAAAGAAACTTGACTTTCAGCTGCCCGGCGAACCAGTCCTTTGTCGTCCACGTCTGCCGTCCGTCAAGCTGCGCCCAGTAGTAGCGGCTCGGTTCGTAGTCCGTAACCAGCTTGCAGCGCCCAGCAGACAGCCACGCCGCAAGCGCGCGAAGCCGTGTCTGTGCCTCCTGTTCGCTTGCTGGCTCCTGCATCATGGTCAGTATGCCGGAATAGTTGAAGCACCGCCGCGTTTCGCCTGGCAAAAGCACCGTGCCGCTTCGCCCTGCAATTTCGTATTCACTGCGCAGCGTTTCCGGCACGATGACCCGCCCGTCGTCTTCGCTCCACATGCAGCCGAAGTCCCTGCAATGCTTGCCGTTGAACGAAAACCCGCTTTCTGCAATCAGCATTGCCGCTTCCTCCTTTCGCCGAAAATCATGCCAGCACCATCCGGCTGGCGCGTCCCTTCACGCTTTTGCCCGTGCGCTGCCACGTCGCTTGGCTCACGTCCGGCTCAATGGTCTGCCCGACGCGCTTGCCGTCCATCTCGATGACGGCACTGCCTACGCCCGCCTGCTGCATCGCCTGCACCAGCGCGGCCGCCATGCCGTCCCAGTTCTGCATTGTGCCGGTTGTACCGTTGCCAGCGCCTTGCGCCGTACTCTGCACCGCAGCGCTGGAAAGCTCCGACGCAGCCGCCTGCACCTGCCGAATGCCGCCCGTGATGCCCTCCGCAAAGCCTTCGTCATAGAATCGCCCAATTTGCTCCATCAGCTTGCTGGGGCTGTGGATGTCCAGCTGCTGCTTTGCGGCGTTGTAGGCCGCCTGTGCAGCTTGACGCGCCGCACGGGTAATGGCGTTTTCTCCGTTCAGGATGCCGCGCGCCACACCCTGCGCAATGGCTTGTCCGATTTCCGTAAAGCGACTTGACCCGGCTAATGCCTGCAAGGTGCTCTGCGCTGCGCTTGCCAGCGCCCTGGCGGCGCTGGTGACGCCGCTGCTCTGACTGCTGATGCCTTGAGCAGCCCCGTGTGCAAAGCTGCTGCCAATCTGCCGCCCGTTGCCTTCGTTCAGTATCCTGCCGGTTGCCTGAAACGCCTGATTTCCAGCTGTGCGCGCCCGACTTACCAACGTGCTCTGCTGTGCGGCTATTCCAGCGTTCATGCCATCCATCCAGTCAGCGCCAAGCTCCTTGCCAGCGCTCTCGGACAGGATGACGGCCGCTGCATCCTCCGCCGCAGTCGCTGCGGCTTCTACGGCAGCGTTCACCGTGTCGCTGGAACCCGTAATGCCGCCAGCCACCTCCGTCACAGCTGCCGTGTAGGCGGCATTGGCTACCGTTGTGATGGCGGTAGTGATTTCCGTCGTGTTCGCGCCGCCCGTGGTGATGCCGTCCGCAATGGCCTTGCAGATAGCCTTGCCCAGCGATTCAAACTGCTTGGCGCTCTCTGGCCCAAGCCCGAAAAAACCCGTTTCGCTCACGCCGAAGGCTGTATTCAGTGCATTCGTCAGCGTCGTCATGATGGTGCTTGCAACGCTGTCGAAAGCGCCATCTGCACCGCTGCTTAACCCGTCGGCAATGCCCTGCGTCAGCGCCTCGCCCATGGCCTTGGTGACGACTTCGCCGCCATCTGTGCCAAAGGCCGCGTTCAACGTGTCCAGCGCGGCATCTGCGACGGCCTGCGCCGCTTCTTCCACCGTGGGTGCGCTGCTTTGCAAGCCTGTGCTTACATCGTCGCCGACGCTCTTGCCAGCCTGCTCCGCCTTACTCTCATCATCCAGTCCCAGCAACTGCATCAGCCAGCTGTGAACGCTGTCAATGGAACCGCCAACGGTTTCGTTGATGTTCTGCCCCAGCTTAATACCGTTGTTAATGCCGCCGGAAATGACGCCGCCTAAGTCCTCCCAGTTGATGCCGCGGATGGTTTCAGCAGCCGCAGTAAAACCACCGGAAATGAACGCGCCGGTCACGTCAATGATGCCATTGAAGGAATTGGCAATGTTCTCGCCGATACCAGCCCAGTTGATGTTCTCAATGGTGCTTTGTGCCGCAGTGAAGCCGCCGGAAATGAACGCGCCAGTGCTGTCAATGATGCCATTGA
>ULYD01019877.1_pt1 | contig 33814 bp, 36 predicted proteins | sample 1961831 | NCBI WGS metagenome assembly ULYD01 (sample SAMEA4835854, study PRJEB28245) | human gut metagenome | biome: gut microbiome; material: fecal sample | place: Denmark | collected 2008 | reverse complement strand
GAAAGAAAACTTGAGATTGTAAGGGAAGAAGATATATCCGATTTAAAGAACAAAACCATAAAAAAGGGAGGAAATGCAATACTAGGGTTGCACATAGACATTGATGAAATATCTGGAGGTGGAAAATCAATGTTTATGGTATCAGCATCAGGAACTGCATGTAAATTGCAAGAAGACAACAATCAGGACTCAATATCTTCTGCAAAAATTCAAGATACAATAGAGAAAATAAGGATAATAAACCAAATAAAGGAAGCAAAGCCTATATCAGATGAAGATTTTGAATTTATGATAAACAATCCTTCTACTGACTATCTCTATCCTCTTATAGAAAAGTATATTTATTATGCAAACTCTGTTGATCAGTATGATAGATCTATACTCTATATAACTAAAGTTATTTCTAATTTACCATACGATATAACAACAAAAGTTCTATATAACAAACTAAAGGAAGACGTATCAGTTCTTGATATTATAAGAAAATGTCAATTATTTGATCCTTCTTTAACTTTAGACTTGATTCAGATAGATTTAAAAAAGGCAATAGGCACAATGAATGCAGACAAACCTTATTATGATAGGAGTGATCTACAAATTATGGATAAAATTATAACCCAAATAGATAACTTGCCAGACAAAGGCAAATATGAGATTGTAAAAGGGTTATTTGGAAAAGAAAATAAAAAGTATATTTGTCCTAATGGGCATAAAAATGATATTGACCATGTTTGTTGTAGTGAATGTGGAGAGAACATAAAAGGACTAAGTCCTAATGAACTATCCATATTAGATATGTTTAAACTAAAAATCCAAGCCATACGATCATCATTCAATTAAGCATTTCCCCTCCCCGCATTTACGCAAGGAGGGGATTTTTACATGAGACAATCCAATGTTTTGCTAAGGAATGCCCTAAACGGATTTAAAGACTCAACGCCAAAAACTATATAACATCTGTCATTCAACTACTTACGACTATATTTAATCTTTGTTAGTTTTTTTAGCTAAAAAAATTTTGTTTGTTATACAGTTTATCTCATCTTTGTGTTGAAAACAACAAAGATGAATAAGTATGGGCACAGTCAAAAACAGTAAGGACATGCGGCCCAAAGATGTTAATAGCAAAATTGTGACCGCTGTTTCAGAAAAGAAGGATACCCAAGTAAAGTTCAGATCCCTTACGTCTAAAGAGTTACTTGATAGAAGAATTGATATTTATCCTTATATGATTTGAAATGAGTTTTTATTACCCTTATAGGTTTGTCCAGAATTTCGAAGGAAAGTCTGGACATCTTTTATCTAAAAGACTATATTCATTTAAATCTACCAAATCTAATCTTACTTATTGGGTCTGGGTGGAATTATATGATTATAATGTTTATGCTATAAAATTCCATTTAAAAAATCATAGACACAGTAAAAGAAAGTATAATATACTATCTAGCACATTTGAGCCTAGAACGATAATACATACATGTATAAACATAATGCTTGACATATACCATCAAGATGATCATGCATCCTTTGGATTTATAGGCTCTAATTTGGACGAAGAGGGAATTGATAATACCAAAAGATTCCGTTTTTATAGCAAGATTATGGCAACCAATTTTTCTGATAAATATTTTCTACATACAGAACTAAAAGATAAAAGCGCATACTTAATGGTTAATAAAATCGAATTAGAGAACAATCCTAATTTGATAAATGACATCCAAGATGCTTTTACAGAGCAATATGAATATTTCGATTAAACATATATCCCCTTGCTGTCTCACGACATGAGGGGGCTTATGAAAACTAAATCAAATCATGTCTATATTTTGTTTGAGCAACCATAATAATCAAGCAACCCCTTTCTCTCTGATCATATTGGAGATAATATTGTAGATATACTCAATAAAACGATGCTTCTCAGCGATATCCAAATTAGACTCTCCGTTTTTCTTCTTATAGCTACGAATAGATATATGATATAGATAGTACAATTGATCGTATATCTTGCGCCAAACATCCTGTTGTTTCACATTATGGGCGGAAGAGTATCTATTAACCATCTGTCTGATCTTATCTCTTAAACTCATTTCCGGTATCTTTTCCGTTGAAACAGGAATAGCCAAAAGGAGTTTTCCATTTTCTTCTCGTTCTTGTTCTATCGCTTCTATTCGTTTTTCCACATTGGATATCCTGTTCTCATATTCCAAGTTGATGTTAGCTTGCATGGCAAACATCTGTGCGGATGAAAGAGGTTTGCTTTGCTCTTTCAACGCTTTCTCCATTTCTTCGAAAGCGTCATAAAAATCATTCTTAAACCTTAGAGCCTTAATCCCGTTATATCCCATAACAAGGATAGAGAATCCTTTTCTATTCATAATGTATACAGGATTACTTTTCCCGGTAGAATCCTCATAAGTATCTATAACAAAGGCTAAACTCATTTTTGAGTTTAGTTCTTTATCCTCTGTATTAAGTAGTTTTTCTATGTCACGAATAACATTGGCATGTCTTTTCCCAAACTTCTCTGCCACTAGCAAGCTATTAGTAACAACTTGCCCATTATTGCCTTTAAATACTAAACTATCCATATTATTAAGTTTTTAACTATTAAAAATATTCTATATTGCTTAATTTACGCCCCATGTTTACGGATGGAAGGGAGAACCTCTCCGCATACCCAGTCTTGGAATGGTTCGGCTTGCGGCTTGTCGGATCGCATGATTACCTTGTAGAGGTTCTGCTCATTAATAAAAGTCAACGTAACTTCTTGCTCTGTTGTGATACCATATTGATTAGTAGTCTTTGAGACCCCCTTAATCAGACTAACCCCGTCTTGTTTTAATCTGTTTTTTGTAGGAGTGACTTGTAATTCCAATACTTTACAGATGTCTACAAGGCAAAATAAAGGGTTCTCACTTGTCCCGGCTACTCTCACTTCACCGAAACGATCGTTCTCAAAAATTTTAATTGCTTCCATATCTTAAAATTTTAATTGTTCGAAATATTCTATATCGCTTGTCTAAATACCGCAGGATTATTCTTTTTATTATAAAGCTTCCGTAGATAGTTGATAAGCGGATCGTATGAGGTAATGAATCCCTCATTTATCAGATCGGCTATCTTCTTCTCCAGTTGCCACAGTTCACGTTGCTTGCTTTCATCACCGTTCTTGTTACGAAGCATCCTCTCGTGATTATTCCATACGATCCAATTAAGTGCCTCGGCTATCTTAGACATGGCTTTTGGCATGAAGTCTTTTGGTACGATTTTCTTGACAGCAGAAGACAAATCCTTATAAGCGTCGCCAGCTTCATTACGGTAACGGATCATTTCGTCATAAACAAAACGTAAAACCTTGACCTCAAACGTCGGATTGATCCACATGGCAAATTTTATGAATAAAATAGGATTCATCCATACTTTATCGGGAGTTTTACCATTCTTGGTAGTTCGTCCTTTAACTCTTATAATCAATTGGTTTTCAGCAATGAGCATATTTGCTCTTTGGCTTTCATCTTTTGATAACGAAGATATAAATTCTTTAGTCGTATACATTTCCAAGAATTTACTCATTTGCCTTCTTGGATTATTCGAAACGCTATTCCATTGACGCAATAATTCACTGCCGTCAAAATATCCGTCACTCGTTCTCTGTATTACAGAAAAGCTATCAATTATTCGGATCATCTCTTGATTCGTCTTCATAATCCTATAATATTTAAATTGTTAATATCATTTTCTCCCGCAATTTTAGCCATAAGATCAAAACGACTTTGTTATTTTGATTACTTTGGCACCTCTTAATGAAAAAGCCTCCCCGACACGAGCCACAACACATCGTATCAAGGAGGCTGTTAGCGACCGCTGTCGCCCAAAATCTTCCTAGCCTGTCGTGGTAGGCTGACCAGTGAAAACAAAAAGAGCCATACCCCATAGACGTGACTCTATCGGGTATGGCTCTAAGGTTCTACTGTCTTCTTGTATGTCCAGCAAATATAATAAAAGGATTCGGTATATCAAAAACTATTCCCGCATTTTTCTTCGCTTATACTCTTGAAAAGCAGCGTCATCGTTAGATCTCTTGATAGTTCTCCCTAAATCATAAATAGCGGCTTCAATCCTTTGGTTCGCTCTGATTATCCCTTCAGCGTCGAAATTATTGACGATCTGAACCGGCTCGCCTTTCTTATTGTGGGTAAGCCAATACGTGTTATCCACGAAGCGGCTAAGGAAAGCCGGATCATTGAGATCTGGAACAACCTCGGCTCCCGCAGGCAATGACAGCAGGGTGGGTTTATCTGGGGTAATGTACGCTTTATCTCCTACCAATACCGCCTCACTACGGCCTCCATCGCCAACGATAGCCAGACCGCCGGGGTGATTGTCGGTACCATGGGCGTATTTGGGGATGGGTTGGGCTATGATCGTGGCTAGTTGCACGGCTCCCATCGCCCCTACTAGTGCCGCTAGGACGAAATTAGGTAAAGCTTTAGTGACAGCTAGAGATGTGGCAGCTATTGTCTGGGCTATATCCATCGCCTTCTGGAATTTTGCCTGTTTAGTCTGCAACTCAGCCTTCTTCTTCTCTAGCTCCTTGTTCTTGCGGCTGGTCTCTTCCTCCGCCGCACGCTTGCGGGCCTCGGCCTCCTCTGTCGTTATTATATCCTTCTCGGCAAGAGCGTTTATAGTCTCAACCTTAGCGTCATACTCCTCTTGGTTAGCCTCTATTTCAGCATCTACATTATCTATTTGACGTTGAAATAATGAATTACCGATTGATATGATAGCAGATATAGATTCTTGTATCAAGCGCTTTTTAGCCTGTTCTACTTTTTTTCGCTCCTCTTCCTCTCGTTTGGCATCCTCTATGATTTTATCGCTGGTCTCTTTAGATAATTGAACACGGAGGCGAGCTATCTCCTTCTCTTTCTCTAGCCTCTCATCGCCTTCAAACAAATAAAGATTTGATTCAAGTATACTTAATTGACTTTGTAATGACTCCATAGCATACTGATGCTCCAGATCCGATTTCTGTTTCTCATACTCTTCTTTCTTGATAATCCCTTGCTCATATTGTTTAGTCAAGGCATTAAGCTCTTCGTTTATCTCTATCTGTCTTTGAGAAAGGAGTATCTCGTTCTGAGACTGCTCCGTAGACATAAGACGTTTTCCGTAATCATTGTATAAAGTCTCTATTTGCTTTAGATACTTTTCCTCTATCAACGCCCTGTCTTGGCCTGTTTTGTCCGCCTCTCTTAATTCTTTATCCTTTTGTAGTTGCAATATATCCAAGCGAGCGTCAAGCTCTTGCAAACTTCCCTTTTCTGCAATCGCAAGACGATTTTGAGCCTCCTCATTAGCCCTTTGCTCCGAGATCTTACGGTCGAATTCCGCCAATTTCTTGCTTCTCTCAGCCTCTATAGCCTCAATTTGCTCATTAACCCTTACGCCTTTCGTCTTTACGTCGTCGATACGCTTTTGGAAAGATTGCTCCAAGAGAAGGCGGTCTTTCTTATACCCCTCATCCATCACATTAAGACGGGCCTCCTGAATATTCCGTTCGGCCTCCATCTCTAATTTATCCCTACGCTTGGCCTCTCGTTCTATTTGCTCCTGCTGTCGTTTAAGTTTCTCCTCGTTAGAGTATAGTTGAATATCGGAATTGCCTAATATTTTATTTTCTTCCTCTCTCAATTTAAGCATAGCATTCAGATATATGTTTCCCGCCTTTTCAGCCTCCTTACCTTCCTTTTCTATAGAATCAGCCGCTTTGCCGGCTTTAGCTAAAGCTTCATCTGACGTATTGTAAAAGACTTCAAATCTATCAGTCAAAAATAATAGAGATTGAGCTGTTGGATCTAATACCTTTGTTAGATCAAACCTATCCCAAAACGTAGGATTTTTTCTTCTGTTTTCAGCCTCGATTTCCTTTTGTAACGCTTCTGTGTATTTTTCTTGAGCTAATTTTTGCGCAGCTGCCGCTTGTGCCCTTAATGACATAGCATTAATAAAGGCCTCCGTATTATCTACTAGCAGATTCTCAGCGTCATTAACATCCGTAACTGACACATCTAATTTCTTAAACTCAGAGGCGTTATCAATGATAAATTGCTTCTGCTTATTGAGATTATCTCCTAAATTATTCCATTCCGCTTGCAGGTTCCGTAATGTGACTATATTCTCACCGTATGATGATGTCGAGTTCTTTAAAGCCTTGGCATAATCCCCGGTGGATGAATTCAAGTCTCTCTGGGCTTCCGAAGCGGCCTTAGCCGAGCTAGAGGATGACAATAAGTTTTTACCCCACTCAAAGATATCCTTACCATATACGGTAAGTAGAGTTATACCAACCGACAACAAGGTATTCCAAGACAAAGCGGACTTAGCTATTTGCTTCCACACGGGAACACCTTTCAGTCCCTCCTCCCGTAAGGCGGCGTTCTCCTTCCTTATCCGAGATATTTGGTCGACCAATATAGGGATATTGTTAGAGATAGCGAGAAAGCCGGTCTGGAGCGATACCGAGAATGCTGGAAACTCACGGGTTAATTGATTGATTGCGTTTCCCATTCCATCCCAAGTGGAGACATAATTACCCACGTTTCTCTGATGCTGTCCCAGACTTTTATCAACAGATTTTACCTGAGTATCCAAAGCCGCTATATTCTTTTGCAACTCTACTCCTAACTTACTGTTAGCGGCTTCCGTGGAAAGCATCCGATACGCCTTTCTCAGCCTCTCCAATTGCAACGATTGCTCTTGATAACTATCGTTGGCAGAGTTGATCATTTTTGTCTCATTCGTAAGAATGTTCAACAGTTCTCTCAAGGATTCTCGATGAAGCAATTCTGCCCTTACCAGATCCTGCCTCTTTTGCACGGCATCTTTAGTTGAGATAGCCCCGCTTTTCTCCATTTTATTCAATTGGCTTTTCTCCTTGGATAGTTGGGCCAATATCGTCCTTTCTTGAGCGACCCTGCGTATATTCTCCTCCCTAGATCCCAATGTCTGGTCAATGAGTCCCTTCAATTCCTGACTTATGACAACCTCTTGTTGCTTGGCTTTCATGTTCTCCGAGATAGCGTTTGATTCCTTGGCCATGGAAGAGGATGATTGATCTAAACTATTTTGAACTTTCCCAGCCGCTTCCGCATATCTCTTGTTAACCTCTATCAGCTCATCAATCTTTCTCTTGTACTGGTCATTGGTCTTATTGAGAGTGTCAATCGTGCTTTTAAGCGCTGATACATTTTTCTTGTACTCCTCGATCTTGGCGTTCAACTCTGACAAGCTTGAGGGATTTATCGTCAACCCTTTCCCTATCTCTTTTACCAACCCGATATAGACATTCTGCGTATCCGCTAATTTCCTATCCAGACGCTCCAGTTGATCAAACGCCTCTTTCCCTACTATATCAGTGATCTTAGTCTCGTTTCCCGCCATAATTCCTAATATCCTCTAATTGGTTAAACATAATCCTTATCATATTCCCGTACTCGGCCGCGGTGAACGTGTCTGGATCGATACGCATCTTGAAATAGGTGGACACGATCATCCTCTCACGGGTGAAATCTTTATCCTTGGGGTCTACCACCTTAGACTTGTTCCTATCCAGAACGCTCAGGCTATATTTCACCTGCGACATCTTGGACTGGATTCTCTTTTTAGCGACGATCAGATCTTGCTCTCCCGGCTCCTCCGGCATGCGGATACCTACCCTGCCAAGAATATCCGAAGCGTCAGCGTACATCATAGCGTCTATCAAATGATCCGCAGACTCCAACAGGATAAGCTTGATATTGCAATCCACCGTCCTTGACCGATCCTCTATCTCGATAGCGATATTCTTGTTCCCGGTTATAACGGAATACTCGTCAATAAGCCCCATCGCCGCTTTCCTTAACTCCCCATCGGTGGGCTTGGTCCTCCCTCCTTTTATAAGGGCGTTAAGATTTCCCTTGTACATCTCTATGAACTTGCATAGAGGTATCTCATCGCATGTCGTGTAATATGATCCCATAAAATTAGCTTTAATCATAAACAAAAAGAGCCACACCCCATAGACGTGACTCTATCGGGTATGGCTCTTAGGCTCTAAATTATCTGTTTTATATTATCCCCAAATATAGGAATAATAAACTATCATGCATCTATTTAAGGATAAAAAAACGACCCGAACACAAATTCGGATCGTCTCCTTCACTAAAGACGAACAAAGAAATCAATCCTTGCTCCAATTTCCGTAGCAATCTTGGCTATAGCCCTCTCTTTCCAAGGTATCATGCGCCTCTTGAATGTCATGTTCCCTAAAGCATTCATTAGTGTAAGAAGTTCCATACTCGCCACCGTTCTCTATAACATCCATGGCTTCATCTACATCATAAGGTTTCATAAGCTTTCATTTTAAAGTTAACATCGCAATGTTACGAAATCATATGACAAAACACAAGAATCCTAGGATGTTTGACAACATTGTCATACATCATACCCCTGCCGGTGACACGAAGTCCATCGCCGTGACAACGGCGATGGACTTGGCCCAGTTAGCGAGGTCGGATATGTAGGAGAGGTAGCGGTACATGATCTTTCAAGAATCTACGACTAAACTATAAAATAAATTTTCAAACCTCCTTTCAATACGCCTCTCAATGAAGATGCCGCCAGTTGTAACTCGGAGTCGTCATTATATTCAGACTCGGCCATCGTGGTGGTCAAATAAACTTGATTGCTGGCGTTAGAAGGCTTATCTCCCCACTTGGTTTTCGTCAAGCTTCTAAAGGTCCTCAACAATGTGTCTCTAGTCATGTGCACATGTTTGGAGCAGTATAGATCCAAGCTTTCGAAGTACACATCCTCGTCAAGGGAGCACGTGACCGGATAACCATCGGTTACAAGGTTACCGTTTATGTAATTTCCTATCGAGAAAGTTCCTAGCCCTTTTACTTTCGTAAAGCTGGCCAAGTCCCCCTCTACCAATGGCATCTCGGCGATAAATGTATTTATGGTCTTTCCCTCAAATCCGCTGTAGTTCCCTGTTATATTGGATTGCATAAGCCTCAGATGCGTGAAAAATCTTGACTTGATATCACTTGGGGTTCCATATATAAGCCTATACTCGAGACGTAGGTTCGTGACGGATTCAGGGATATCGGACAATTGGCCTCTTAGCTGGCTTCGGCTAAAACACACCTCGTTCAACTCCGGAAATTTATATAGATCCGATGTTTGCATAACAATTCCCGGCATGCTATCGCCATCCCCGAACATATAAGAGAAATAACCCAATCCATTTATGTTATAAATATTGTCTATCTCTATATAAGGGGCATTTTGATCCGTCAATTTGTAATACAGCGTATTACCACCCTGTTCCAACAAACATGTCTTTCCCAGATAATTCGTAGCGGTCTCATCACCATAAAGATCCCCTCCGGATATACTTAGCTTGGAGACATCACCCATGATGGTTTTTATACGGATTAAACCAATATTCCCTATAGTCAGATTTGTCGTAAGGTTAAATCTATAAGTACCGATCTTTTCAAAATCTCCTATAGCTCCATCCTCTAATTTTAAAACAACTGTTTTCATGATTTTTATTCTTTTTAATTATAATGCGTTTATCTCATCATCCCCTCCTATATTACATCTATTGGTCGAGAATCTGTTTGTCACACTCCTTGTATATTTATCCGTAAGAGATCCCAGCCCAAACGCCGTGGAGTATCCAAGGTAATCAATGATATCCTGTTGTCCTATTACCACGCCCCCGGCCTTATTGTATATAAAAACATCCTCATCGAATCCATACTCGTAAGCTATGTACCGACACTCCTCCAACTCGATAAAAAGGGTGGGAACCGGCTTCTTCCATATGGGCTCGTTATGCCATCTCGTATGCGCACCAACTCCGCATCCCATCATCCTTACACCTATGATATCCTCCCTCGTGATCTTCTCCATCCTATCGCAGACCTGAGCAAAATTCACCTTCATGCCATACTTTAGGTAACTTTCCCGGATCCTGAAATCAATGCCCGGTTTATTCATCATCTTATTGCGATAGGTGACTGGGGACTCGCCAAACCAGTTCCTTGGTAATTGCCAGTCGTCACATACCACGATAGCGGACTTGGGAGGTATCTGGTAATTTCCGGCCTTCCAATCCGAGAACTCACGCATTGATAACGTGGCATATCCCTTGGATTTTAATTCCTTGGCCACATCAATCATCTTGGTTATAGCAGCCCCTCCATTATCCAATGGATGGTTAGATCCTTGATAGGTATCATACATATTATGGCATATAATGCCAAGGCAGAACGGGGTCCTACCGGAGACGAGGTAATAATCATCGCTCATCACCTCGGCGTCACCCAGATGTCCCTTCGTTATCTCCAGATCGTAAAATTGGATATCCGAGGATGGGCCACCTAGCCTTAACTGGGAGCTCTTGCTTATCTCCGCTAATTTCTCTCCGTTAACATATAGCTTTATACTTGTGTCACCCACTATATAATCAAAGACGTGCTCTTGGCAATCGTACTTGTCATAAACGAAATAGGGATAGCAATCATAACTATCCACCAAGGGCAGGTCATAGGGCGCATTCGCCGAACCTATGGGATTAAGGGTCAAGCATTGGGGATATTTTCCTATCAAGTAAATCTTTCCTGTTTGCAAAATCGAGGAGCAATCCTTTTTATAGCCCATATCAAAGAACGTGATGTAAAAATCACTCAACGCCTCTATTGGCGAGTGGGGGAATGCTTCCCGGGGGCTGTTATCCCTAGGGGTTACAGGGACCATCTCCTCATAAAACTCCCTCAAGCTCTTCCATCCACCGTCGCCCTTACGTAAGGACGTGGAGAATATGGTATCCCCTCCATCACGCCCGATAGTGAACGTATCATCGGAGATATTTATGTACAAGTCTTGATATCGGGAGAATAACTCACCCCTAGCTTTTAAGTCTTCGTAAGGGATGTAATTATTGAACGCCCTTGTCTCCGTGTTATAAACGGTGTAACCATCACCGTCAACATCAATGGTGCTATAACCTCCAGAAACCGGCGTATCCGATCCTGCCGTGGGGCTCATGCCCGCACCCGAGAAATCCACCGGAGACGAATCCAAGGAAACGTCCCAATTCACGACGATGGATGTCCGGGAGTTCGATACCCAAGCCGTGTCGGGAGAACTTGTCACGGATCTCTTGCCAGATACCACCAATCTTCTTATATTACCTGTCACGAAATACAATCTTCGAGGAGTCAACAAGTCTATGGTAGCTATCCCATCCTCCGGCTCGATTATTACCGGCATCGAGTACTCATCACCAAATTCGACAGCCTCGGGGATGTGATAATCAGAGGCGGTCTCGTACCCGGTCATGGAATAAGCCTTATTGATGACATCTAAACCCTTGAACCAAATCAGCATCACCTTGTCTCCACAGATATTGTTCCTGCCACCTTGGCGCCTTGAGGAGGATCCACCATCTTTCTGTGTCCTGTCATAGATCAACTCCTTCCCGTCACAAACGAAGCCGCTACGTAGCCTTGCGAAAGGAGCATTGCAAGATTTTCCGTTGATAAGTTCCGTGGCTTGTGCCGGGAGAGCGTGTCTCATGGACTGCGTATGGGATACCTTTCCAAGGTTTTCAAACGTGGCAAACGGGACATCCTTGTTTAAATCATTCACATTGTTTCGTATCCGTCCCTTCACGGAGATCCTACCCATGAAATCCAAATCTATCAAGTACTCCGCATCTTGTTTGCCGTAATTTTTCACGCTTTTTATAGGCAATAAAAAACTCTCGTTCACAAGATTGTTTTTTATCACCGAGGAGGAAACGCCGCTATCCCCCCGCTTACCGACTATATTACCATATTTGTCTATGGCAAACAATATATTATTGTCGCTATCGGTGATGGCGTAGAGATAATCAGACTCAACAACTTGAAACCGATCCTTAAAATCACTCTTGAAATGGCAAATTCCCTCCTTGTCTATGGCAAACAATATATTATTGTCGCTATCGGTGATGGCGTAGAGATAAGATCCATCCGAGATATTTTTGAATGACACACCCTTCCAGTTGTAATCCTCTGACCAGTCATTGACACCTACCGATATCTCCTCTATTATATTATCCAATCTCGTCAAGGGGTATTTTATCGTAAGATTCGGCACTCTCAGGTAACCGGGTACCAAATCCCTCGCTTGTTTACTGGAACTGAATAACGTGTTAGGATATAAATGGCCCATATCCAGCCAAGTCTTTCCATCCATTTCCTCCAGCAAGTATTTTACTGTCAAATTCCTTACATAACAATCAAAAGAAGATCTTCCAGTACACCTAATGAACATGGCGTTAGCGGGATAATCTGATTTCTTGACAAGGAAATCTTTATAATATCCAGATGGCATTCCTTCAAATATACTGGATATGAATTTTTTATCAGAATCATACCAAGCCAGCAAAGCTGCATTGCCTGTTGATATATATCCAGAGACTACAAGATCCTCATCCCTGTTTAATATTATAAACGGAGTGACGATGTAATCGCTGATCTCAGATTGCTTTATGACACTGCCATCATCACTAGATATGACAGATCTAGGGATGGTGAAAAAATTACCATATATCAAGTCTCCTAACTTATCAACGCCCTCCTTCACTTCCTCCCTCAAGCTCGTCTCCCTTGCGTCCGTGTCAATCCACGCCCCCGCCTCATGATCAGCCGTGAACTCATACAAGAGACCGCCGTAATTAACGATATCGCCTTTTACGTAGGGCTTGGTATCGGAGAAGACAGGGTACGTGTCTAGGCCTATATTCTTGGTCATGCTTTCCTCTGCGGCAGCTATAGACTCCAACGCTTCGTCTTGTGCCTCCTTTATTTTGTCTATATCCATTCCTGCCAATTTGTAATCAAGACGCTTCCCGTCTTTATCATAGACGGCGCTCTCAGGAGTCAAGTTAGCCACCGGATTCCCGTTAATATCCCTGTGCTGATATATAGTAACATTTTTTTTAGCCATATCTTATTGTCTTTAATAATATCTCATAGATAATGAATGTACTCAACGATCTTTCCCTTTGATTCTATAGCGTTCATAGGCTCGAAGGCAAACGTGCCATCCGTTTTACGGATAAGCACGTAAATGCGTTTATCGGAAGCGGCCATCTTGATAGCCAGCCTCCTTATGTTCTCGTATGTAGCCATCGCCCTGTTCTGCGAGGCGCAATTGCACGGCTTTATCATTTGAATTTGTATTTTTCAAGAAGTTTAAGAATAGCCGGCTTGATCTTATTCTTTATAAGATACAGTCGGGCTTTTCTAGTTAATCCTAAATGGGCTGGGCCGTATTTAGACTCAAGCGCATCATCACCCGCATAAAATCCTATCGACCTAGTAACGATCTTGCCACCATCCTTTCCTCCTTGCACGATCGGCGTGATACTGTCATGATAATCTCCTCGAATAATCAAATTAGGGGTATTCCTGTTTCTCGGAGCAAATCGAAGTATGGGGGATGTCTCCGGCGGCGTGATATCTTCTTTCATGTCTCTCCACCATCTGGCCTTGGCTCTCGCCGCCTTCGGGGTCTTGGTGGTCTCGACAAAATAAGGATCTTGAAGATAGGTAGGACGAAGAGGCTTGTTGTTCTCATCCCTACCTGCTATCAACTGATCAGTGATCAAGTCATGGATCAATCCCTCGCTCTCTCTCAAGCTGTTCGTAACCTCCGGCCAGAAGTTCTTCTCCAGCATCCTCACGGCGTTCGCCACTCCCGCTATCGTCCCCATGGTTCCTCTCCATTATATCATAAGCGTCACATAGTATCCTCCTTCGATCCGCCATTCCCCGGTCAAGGAAGAAAGATCCCTCGTGAGCCTTCACGAAAGCCTTCCTTCCCATACCGAGACAAGCCTCATCATTGAACGATACCCCGTTTATGACCATTGCTCTATTCCTTTAACGTCCTCGGCGTATAACTCGGATGGCCTCTTGAGCGCGGGAGTGCCGGATGAAGGGGTCAAAGTAAGAGTGCCGTCATCAGCGTTATAAGTAGCCGCAGAAGCGTTATTCCATACAGAGGAGTTACCTAACAACGTCCCGTACATCTCGGTAAGGTCAAAACCTCCGTAATGCTCCACCACCTTAAACTTATTCTCTCCTTCGGGTAATTTCTTGACATCCACCCAGACCAATCCCTTCGCCTCGTCCAAGATATCGATATCGCTAGTGAAAGATATAGCGTTCATCCATGCTTTCTCAACATCCTTATAAACGAGGTTGATCGTAAGCGATGCGTTCTCTCCGGAACTCTTGAACCTCTGTCCACCCGGATAAACGGCACCGAGCTCATATCCCCTGAAATCACTTTCCGTATCGGTCTTCTCTCCATATACGACATTATTCTTGTCGATGAAGATCACCCTCATGCTCTCGTTCTTGAGCTTCATGAGATTGGTTCGTAAGCCCTCGTCATAATCGTTCATCGTGTAAGTCTCGACAAGCTCGCTATAACCCGTGATCTTGGACGAGCCATAACCGGTAGCGGATGTCTGGGCCTCGCCTCCGGAAGTGGCGTACTCAGCGATCGTCGAGATCGGATAGACACGGTTCGGACGGTCGGCGTGGGCGTACTCTCCCAGCTTCGTGTCAAAATCGGATATCTTGAACGTCATACCTACCGGAGTGAGTATGATCGCCTTGATATAGTCGGGAACGAACGGACACTTGCTCGTGCCGGTATTGAAAATCTCGGAACCGCAGTCCCTGAACATTTTTACTGCCATAATTATCTACATGTTATATTTTTTACATTTAATCTTAAATCCTTAATATCAATAGCGTCTATGCGATCGTCGAACTCGCTTTTCCCCTCGCCATACACGCCAGCCCTTCCATACCTGAAATTATCGGTCTTCACATGGGATACTATCGCCCCGGGGCCTATATCAAACTTGCGATCGTTGGATATCCTCCTTATAAGGCTGTCATAAACCGGATACAACGTAGCCTTGAAGGACTTCTCCAATCGCTCCTCATTGGTATAATTCCCCAACGTATTCACGGCTATTATCAAGGAAAGGCTCACGGACGTTAAGGAAGGGTTGGACTTGTCCTCGTCGAACGGGGAATATAACCCTATCATAGGATATTTCCTTCCCGCCGTTACGGGTGCCTTCCCCATGGCGGAAAGCGTCTTGGCCATATATTGCCAATCACCGAATTGGTAATTGACCATATACCCAACGTCTTTTGAAACGCCAGCGACGATATCCCTGAATATATCCACCAAGACATTCATATATTCATCTCATTTATATGGGTCAATATATTCCTGTCAATATCCATGTCCTCCTTGAAAGACTCCCTTATGCGATCCGATATCCCGATGTTGATATCCACCATATTATTCCAAGCTTGGGTCATCATCCTTGAGGTATGCGCCAATATCCGCCTCACGTCCACGTCATCGGACGTGGAGGATACGGATATTAGCGTCTCGTTTCTCTGGTAATGAAAATAGACATACATAGCCATGGGAGACCTATCCGATCTCAATATCCCTAGGATATAATCAAACATGTCGTTTCCCTTCCTGCCATTATCGGCGTAATCGACGAATGAGTCATAATATCCTCCCATGAGCGAGACGAGGTACTCGTCCCCGTAGGTCTCGATATACCATACCACGTTCTCCGATATGGCATTGGAAGCCTCATTGGAGAATCCCCCGTCCTCCGGTATCACGAGTCCCTGTATCCTAAGGTCTCCCTTGAAGTACGCATTGTCTATTATCATCGCTATTTATCTTTATCAAGTGACATTTTCGAGTCCCCGAAGACGGATGTCTTAGTATCCGTGTCCGGGATTCTCTTTCTTGTCCCAACCGGGGTCTTTGAGGATATATCGATCATGCCAAGCTCCTTTCGTATGGAATTCTCCTGAATGACCTTGTCGACCTCCATCTCCTCACCCGTTATAATTATAGAAACCCTCATGTCATTATGTATTAAGAGGATTTCTTGATAGCGGTCAATACGTCGGATAACTTGCCATAGGCGAACGCCCACGGGTTGTATACCGGCATGATAACCTCCTCGTCCACGATCACCGCCGTCTGGTTTTTCAATCGGCTCTCGATATCATCGGCGAACTCGATATTGATAGAGGTATAATCCACCAATGAGGCCCCGTTAACCATATCCCCGACGAAATAATACCCCGGCATGATACAAGTGGTCTCGACAACGGGTCTTCCGGCCACGTACTTCACGCCGTTCACCAACGTCACGAGATTCAAGTCCCGCCCCGACGTGTCCTTCAAGGTCTCGATCTCAAACAAGGTGGATGGGTTCATGGCGATCATATTCGGGGTATACTCAGCGTACGTCATGACACCGAAGATAGCCTTGACAGCGTCCCCTAGGTTCGGGGATGCGACGGTGTTGAAGAAATTATTCTTAACCTCGAAGGTAGCGGCGGTGAATACGCCGGAAGCCGTGAAAGCCACCTCTACCATGATCTCCCGATCGTTCATCTTATGGATATCGAAAGTTCCGTTCAGGTCCGTGAATGTGGTTACGCCCTCGATCTTGATCTTCTGGCCGTCAACGATCTTGTCCTGCGGGTTGGTAAACTCCACGATAGTGGCTTTTCCGCCATTGTAGCCTCTCGCTCCCTTGATAGATCCGGCCTCTCCGCTGACAACCGCGTCGGTTATGATATCGGATACGCATTTAACGCCATCGTATTTGGTGATACCCTTCAGGTTATCCCCCGTTCCATCGCCGAACATGATCTGGAAATCCTCGGCCATCCTCACCCAAGAGGATAAGCGATTGATCAACCATGAGCGGACATATACCCTAGACTTGAGCAATCTCTTGGACAAATAAAGGAAGGTACCGACACGCTTAACCTCCGAGCTCTCCTCCTTTAACTTGAAGGATGATTGGGATAACCGCCCGTTCTCGGACACGAAAGTGGCGTTACGATCCAAGTCGTAGATCAACTGCCATGTCAACATCGGGAAGGCAGGATCACCCTGATCGACGCTCATGAGATTACGGAAATTGATCTTTTTCTCGCTTACCTGCGTAACGACCCTGTTTTGCTGCTGACTGATCAAGATATTGCCCGTATAACTATCCGTCATACTGACCACGTCCTTCAAATCCAAATGGAAATTCCCGGAGGACTTCGTCTTACCATCTACATATTGCTTGAATTTCTCAGAGTCAAGGAACTCATTGATACTTTTCTCAAGAGGGCTATCCACCCCCAAGGTGATGCCACGCCCCTTCATTTGCTCAATCTCCTTGCCCATGGACTTGATGATATCACGAATCTCCGTGACTTCCTTATTGTTATTACCGGAACCTAGGGATTTAAGCTTCTCGCTAATCTCGGACATCGTCTCCTCGTACTCCTTCCTGTCTATGACATTAGATCCGTAATCCTCCAGACACTTGTTGACCATCTTCTCGATAGTCCCAAGCGTTTGTTTCTCCTCGTCACTCAACTCACTCTCCTTCTTGGCGAAACCGGAGAAGGACAATACCGGCGCAACCGCCAAGGCATAGGCCGGATCGCCTACGCATGCGATAACGGCAAAAACCACCAAGGTCAACGCCATGATAGCGAGACCTCCTAAATTCTCATAAAAACCTTTCTTCAACATAAATAAATTAATTAATTGTTATTAATAAGATCACCTAGAGACCCTAAAGTGCATCTAGCGGCTTTATGTTTCTCTATCTGAGTGGAGTCTTCCGGCTCAGATATAAGGGTGTTGCTTCTATATATTCTGGAATAACATTTAGGGCAGCGGACATAAGAGGCGAAATCATCAACGGATTTCTTGGAGTTGATTATCTCCAAGATACGGTCTTGTAACTCCGGCTTGATCTTTTCCATCTCCTGATATACCACATCCTCCGTTATCCATCGTGAATAGTCACCGACGGCATCGATCACTTGGCTCTCCAACGTGTGTTCCGGTACTGACCCATAATCGAAAGCCAGCCCGCAATGAGGGCACTGTACTATATTAGATCCGATCAACGCTTTCTCTATGATAGATATGTTAGCCTCAAGAGCCTTGAGCTTATCTCCGCTATATCTCTTATTTAAAGCGTCACGCATCATATTTATATGATCTCTCAAGTCACTACCCCTCAATTCCTTTATATCCATCAAGAATGTCTGAGGATTAGCCCCCCAATGGGTCAGCGTGCTATACTCGCCCAAGAACCACTCCTTAACGATAGCCGGGTTATTGGAATCCCGCTTCACGGCCCTGACGCCCACGGAATGCTCCAAGGTCTTGCCATGATCCCTGTATAGCTTGTAATCCTCCAGCGTCTCTACGCCTATCTGCTTCTTTAGATTGATCTGCCCGGTCATGACCAGATTGCCATCCTCCTCCACTCCCTCTATAGGGCAGCCAAGAAGCTTGGTCTTGTCATGGTTGAGAAACCACTTGCACCTGTTGAAATTCTCTTGGAGCGTCTTGGAGAAAGAACCGGGAGACGATATATCGCCGTCGCTGTCCTTTATCCCGATACCATTAACGGCCACCTTGACTATTCCTTTCTCATCCACGTCTGTGGACTTGGTCTTAAATAATATGCTTCTATACGGTTCCATGTCGGTATAAATAAAAAGAGCCATACCCCGCAGGATATGACTCCCGCCGGGTATGGCTCTTAGGCTCTAATTTCTTTTTTGTTATGTCCTACAAATATAGGGTTAATATATTAAAAAGCAAAACTATAGAATCATTTTTTATCATCATCAACATCGCCCCTATCGTCATCGCCCTCGTCGGACGGTTTTTTATTACCAGAAGTCCCTCCAGAAGAGGATGAGACGCTCCTTGATGGACCGCCAGACCTAGCTAAGGATATGATCTCCTTGACCAAGGCCAATTCCTCGGTAGACATATCGTAAACCAACTTGTCATACAAGGGGTTCCCTACCTTGCTCTCCCCTATCTGCGCTCTCCAGTCATTCAACGTCAATACGCCTCCCATGAATTCCTTCTGGCATTTCTCCGATACGATACGCCTCTTCTCTACCATATCCTTATCACGTACTTGCAATACGCTTACGCCACTAAAATCCACGTCTATATACATGCCGGACTTATCAAGGCCAAGAAAGGAAGTTATCGATCGGCAGAATTTCCGGGCCTCAGGAATAACGATATTGGAATAAACGGATATCTCGGCGATATCCTGATTGTCGTATTTGGCCATATCCTTGCGTGGAATCAGCACTGAAGGTATACCATATATACCGGCTATCTGTATAGCGTCCGCCAAAGTCTCCTCGAAAGGCATAAGTTCTTGGATGGACATGTTTATCCTCACGAACTCCGTAGGGACATCCACTATGCTCATCTGGGACCTGTCATTAGTCAACCCATAATTGTCATTCCACTCCTTCCTTATGTTTCTCTTCTCCTTGTCGGTGAGTGGAAGGGAACCATCAGCGTCATATTTCTTGCTTATCAGCAATCCCAAGGCCCCCCTTTTAACGTATATGACATTCCTTGCCTCGTACACGGCGACCAAGTTGGCGATAGGATAACGTTGGGTCTCCAACCTGCTACGTCCCTTTAGGTATGAGCTATTCAATCGCATATTTATATCCTTGTAGTGGATGACCAGAGACGGGTCTATATCCATAAGCCCCGAGTTGGTGGAAATACGATAGCTGTTGATTATATCCTCCTTTGTTGACGGCTGGAACAAGGGAATGGACATCGGGCTGTTTATCACGACCTGATCACTTGGCAAGACCCAATAGGTATCGCACCATTTCCATAGCTCCTTAGGCTTTATCCCCCCTACAGACGGGGAGGCCTGCCAGAATCCATTACCTGTCACATACTTATAGACAAAAAACATCTTAACCAAATCCTCGAACGAGAACAAAGGGTTAGGATCGCTAAAAAAACGGTTCATCTCCTCGTTATTGAACACCACGGAATCATCCTTCGCCAATTTTAATTGATAATTGCCGCCCGCTATCCTGCTAGCCAAGAAATCCACGGGGAAAAAGACCTCTCCCATGGTCTCGAAAGCCTCGATAAAATTCCCGGAACAGGTATAGGGGCTGAACACCCCCAGATAACCGGACAAATCCACGAGTCCTCTCGACCTTGGAGGACGATCGGGCACATTCGCCACCTTATCCTCTTTCCTGAAAAAATCAAACAAACCCATAATATATTCGTTTTAAATATTGTTTCGTACCAAAATCTCCGCTATAGCGGATAGGCAACACAGCGACTCCCCTCCATCCTTGCCCCCATAATCTAGCATATTCTCGACAAACGACAGATAATCATCCTTCTCCTCGTAATTGTCGAGAAAATAAAATCGATCTCTCACGGTCTCCGAATGGGCGGATATCCTCAATCTTGCATCGGAAGCCCTCTTCCTTATCCTTATATCGCACTCCCCGGTCTCCCTTATCTCCCTAGCTACAGGGAAATAAGCCTTGTCGCTCTCAAACACGACATCACTCCATCCTATAGGACGCAAGAAATCCTTTAGAACTCCAGCCTCCGTGATATCCCTCAACGAGGCATCCAGAACGTACGCCTTCCCGTTCATCAACGCCACCTTTGCCATACCCGCAAGCCCGTCAGGATTGACTGCCACATAGACCATCCTCATGGCGTTCGATATATCCAATTTTACGTGATCGTAATATCTCATATCCTCCTCCTTATTTTTATTGTGCCTTCTCCTTAGCGAGAAAGACGTATACCTATCCTTTAATATCTCCGTGACAAAATAACGTTTTGCATCGCTAAGGTGACCTGCCTTCTCGTAGGACTGACCCGTAATCTTGTCCTTTACCCTCTGCTTGAGCATCGCCCCGTTGACATCCTTTTTTACGGTGATATAATCGTTTATCGACGTATCGCAACTCTCGTCAATCATGATGGACACGTCTTTTATATCTCCAGAATATATCGCGTTGATAAACTCCCCGGTCATGGATACGGAAGGGTTCGACCTAGGCAACCTGTCCTCGCTGCGGAATCTCTTGTCTATACCCTCCTTGAACTTATCGAAAAAAGACCTCTTATCGTCATCTATCGTATTTCCGGCCTTGGTCGATACATCCCCATAAAGATAGACCATATCATCATGCCCTATCCCCTCCAGATATTCAACGGCGATCTCGGCGGCCTTGGTGACCGTGTTGAACGGATCGGACGGGGTTTCCTCGTGAATCTGCCTTATCCTCGTTATATCCCCGGTCTCAACCTGCCAAAAAGAGATGGAGATATAAGGCAGGACGTTGTTATCTATCGATATATGCACGGGAGCCTTGACATATGGGCACTTGCCCTTATGCTTGGCGGGGTCGAAGGCGTGGAAGAACTCGCCACCCGTCCTTATCGTCCCCCACTCGCCCAAGGCGTATATCAGATAATAAGCGTAATCCCTTTCCTTATCCCTCTCGAAATCCGCTATCGTCTGAGCGTCATAAAAGCCATACGTGCCATCAGGAGACCCTACGACCCAGAAATTATTAAGATAGGTGGACTTGATGATAACCATATCCGGGCGGTGCGTCTCGTATGCCCTTTTCCTTGGATTGTATATCGTTCGTTCAGCGTTAACCCATTTCCTTCCTACCTCGGAATATTCCTTTGGCAAAACCTTGCCCGTTACGCTATCCTTGAGCCTACCGTACAGATGATTGTCCACCTCGGTCAATGTCTCGGTATCAAATATCTTTTTCTTGATCCAATGATCCTCCGATATCGGGTTAAATAGAGCCACGATCTTCTGTCCCTTGCGACCACGGAGACGCTTCCTTATCTGTTTCAAGTCGGATTCATCGAACTCGGATATCTCCTCGCAAAACACGTACTGATAAGATTCGAGACCCTTGATCTTCTCCGGATCGTCCAGCCCTTTGAACCGGATATAGGAACCGTTGAAACACCTTATAAGGTTTTCTTGGAATTTGAAAAAAGTATCTATATGCAATGATTTAGCCGCCTCTTGGAACGTCTTGTAGATACTGTCCGCTATGGTTGCTCCGGTCTTCCTAAAGACAATCGTGTTATAGCCCTTGGATATACATTCCAACAGGAAGGCTTGGGCCGCTGAGAAAGACTTGGCGGAAGACGATCCCCCGTACATGAAGATGAACCTTATATCGTCATTCCCCAACGCCAGCTTCAAATGGTGAAAGTTCGGATTGAACCTCTTGTAGCTTATTATCCTCCTGTTATCCGTATCAGCTCCCAAAATATTAAATATAGAACAATTATAAAATTATAGACCTCGTATTTTTTCTAACAAACATAGCCATTTATTTAAAAATAGAACACTAATCATCTATTCCGGTATCTATTCCGATCAGCGATTTGCCAAGGTCTACAACGGTTGGAGCGTCAAAGCCAAGCATCTTGCAGATACGTTCTATGGCTTTCAGCTTATCGTGCATCTCTATCTTGACATATTCCACGTCAATGATCTCCGGGTCATCGCTCGTCCCTATATTTTTCTTCAGGATTTTAGTAGATATGCTCTTGATAGCCGACTTCTCCTTGTCCGTAAGATTCTCGAACTCCTTGCGTTCTATCCATGTATTATGAAGGTGGGCTATGGACGAGAACGCTATGTTACCTAACTCGCCCAGTAATTTCTCCTTGGTTATATCAGATTTAACTTTCTGCTCCTCTTGCAGTTCCCTTACCCTTGACTGAACCTTGACATCATCCAATAAAGCCGAAGCCTTCTCCCATACGGACTTATCCTTCCATTTATCGCAAGAGTAGGCACGCCTGTACGCCTCGGAAGCGTTCCCGCCGCACTCGATATAATAATTACAGAAATTCTCTTGTTTTTGTGTCAACCTCTTCATTTTCCCATAACGATTTTGATTTCTTTCTTGCATTTCTTGCACCAGCAATAATAGACCCCCTTGGAGCCATAATCATAGTGGCCAATCCAATTATGATGGACAGGACAGTAAACGTCCACTTGTTGCCTTTGAGATGAGTTGTTATAAAAATCCATAAGTGACCTATATTATATTGTTAAACATAATATCCAATCAATAATACAAGTCACAAACTTGAAGCAAATATAGACAAAATTATTTATATCCTAAAATCGCAAGGTTAAATTGGGTATATTCGCGGGGTTAATCATTTATATCATGAACGAGGAACTAAAAAAACTGCTTGCGTGGTTTGATAACTACGAGATTACATTTAATGAAATCAGGCTAAGCCCGTGTCAATACATATTTGACCTACGGAAATTTATATCGGTTCAGACGAACTCTGTCCGGAAAAATTGGGACAATCCTACGTTTGAATACGATATAATAAGCCTCTATCAGCTTAAAAAGGTACTGGAGGAGAAAGAGAAAGAAAATATGCCATAGAGCATAAAAAAATAATCATTGAAAAACTTGCATACTATCAAATTTGATAGTATATTTGCAATATCAAAATAACAATAGAACCGGCGGCAACGGATAAGCGGCGTAAGGAAATGACAAATAGAAAACTATTCGAACTTTTCGTCAAGAACAACACAAAAGGAAGAGACGGCATTACCCCTAATGCTAATTTCAAAAGGACATACGGCGAAATTTCATTTGAGGAAGCTTTCGAAAGCTATCTTACAAATGTCAACGATTATCTTTCCTTAAAAAGGAAAATAGACGAGTTTGAATCCTTCTTGCTAAAAGAAGGTTGCCAAAGGATCCAGAGCAATATCTCGGAAAGTAGATATTACTACTACGGAGGAATTAAATATCGCTTCAGTAGCCACGTATATCCTACGGGATCAATGACAGATAAGATAATGGGAGTGGTTGATTTAGCGGCTGATCCAGAACTCATAAATGATGTTATTTATTAATATGAGAAATATATCCTTGCCCCTTCCAGAGTTCGCCTTCGTCGAAGGTTCCGGCCACGAAAAAGGCGGAGATCCCTTATATGGGAGAAATGTCATCTTGCATACTCGGTCCGCAAGCGTGATGGAGGTCTTCCTAAAAGAAGATGCCGTATTAAAAGAAGATGTACTATCGTTAAATTTCTCAAATACCAACAAATTTGGGGTAAAAGAACGAATGACTATAGCGTTGCATTATTCGGCGACGCTTGACAAAATAAAAGATAGAGATATGATAATAGAGGAAATTCTAAAACCAGCAGCGATCTGGTACTGCGAATATTGTGATTGGGAGGATGAACAAGATGAATGATAGAGAAAGAATCGGCAAAAGAATAGCCCAGCTCCGCATGGAGGCCGGGATATCACAATACAAACTAGCTGAACTTACAGGCCTGGCCCCGGGAAACATCGCCCGGATAGAGACCGGGAAGTACAGCACAGGTGTCGACCTATTGTCCAAAATAGGCGATGCCCTAGGCTATAAGCTTGATTTCACAAATAAATAACATTAAAAAATAATATCATGGCAAGAACTATCAATTATGAGCTAAAGGCTCAAAAGATCAAGGGTCAAATAGACGAGTTAGTAACCGCTCTTTTGGAGGAGAGGAAAAATTCCCTTGACGAGAGCAATAAGAAAATAAAGATTGCAAATGTAGATCTGGAAGAGTTGAGCAATCTTGAGTTGCAGCAGTTACAAGTACGTGTATCTAAACTCTTACTAGAAAGGACCAAATAGTTCTATTTGCGCATCCAAAAAGTATAACGCCCGTGTTTTTTTCTGACATGGGCGTTTTTTATTGGTCTATTTTACTTTTCATCCCTGTTTTTCCGGTAGCCATTGACGTAATCTATAACCTTTCGGTTGGCTTCATCCACTTTTTTTTGGTCATAACGTATATATATGGAAGTAATGGAAGATCCTATCTCATGTCCTAAAGCGGCGGATATCGTCTCTTTGGGAATATCAAGCTCAGCGGCTATGGTAGCCCACGTATGGCGGGCCCAGTATGAGGACAAATCCGGGAATAAAGCTTTGATATACTTCTTTCCACCACGCCCTTTTCGCTCACATTCACCTATTTTTTTCAAGCCTAAGCCCATCCTGTGCATAAAATCCTTATAATAAGCGTATTCATTCAATACATCTATGAGATATCCATCACCCTTATACCTATTTATTATTTCCAACGCCTCAGGCTCTACTTTAACCGAATATAATTTATCAGTCTTTGCCCTCCTGTACTCTAGCCTATCCCCATTTAACTTCTTTGCAGAAAACAAATCTATACCATTAATACCTATGAGATAAAACATTAGCATGAATATATCCCTGTATTTTGTTTGATAACCCTCGCAAGGATAATCACGTAACATTATCAACTGCTCCACGGTCAAAGACCTTTTACGGGTTTCCTCTGTTTTAATAGAGAACTTCCTGAAAGGATAATTCTCTGTCACACCCTCATCTATGGCATAATTAAATACCGCTCGCATGTTTCTCATATGTATCGAACGTGTATTAGTGCTAAGACCTGCCTTTATCATATAGCTATCAAAATCCATTAACCATTTCTTATCTATACTTCCAAACGAAGGGTCACCACCGAAATCCACGATCTTGGCCTTACTTCCTTCATATGTCTCAATAGTACTTCTTTTTTGCTTGGTAGCTATAAACTCATCGAAGCAGGTCAACAATGTCCTCTCAGCCCTAGCCTTGCTTGATATGGCCTCCTCTATCATTTCTTTTAGAATAGAATCCGTGACGCTTTTTAGCTTATCCTCCCTTTCAAGCTTATATATAACATCCTCGGCCTTGTTCATCAACGAGCGTATCGTCATATTTTTGGTCTTATAGTTAGGCTCGCTCTTAGAGTATTGGTTCACATCCCAGTTCTCCTCTTTAGCGGTGAACTGGGTGGAGATATAAAATCTCTTGTTATGGCTAACATATAGCTTAACAGGAAAAGAGCCATCTTTCTTCGCTCTTCTCTTATCTAGGTAAAATGATATATTTCCCATGTCCGGTTTTATTGTGTTGCAAATTCCGGGTAAAATTTGCAACAGATTTGCAACACAAAGCTAACAATTAGGGGTATTTAAGGGCATATAAGGGTAGTTAAATATACAAAAAGGCATAAAAAAAGGAGCCACTTTACTAAGCAACTCCTTGATTTTCAATCGTCGGGGTACCAAGATTCGAACTTGGGACCCCCTGCTCCCAAAGCAGGTGCGCTAACCGGACTGCGCTACACCCCGTTTTGCAATTCATAGTGTTTATCTCTGATTGCGGTGCAAAGGTACGCCTTTATTTTAAACTACAAAACTTTTCGGTAACTTTTTTCATGAAAAATATCATTTTCTTGTTGAGTGGATAGAATGGAACTTTGCGTCAGATAGTTCTTATCGTTGGCGTAAATAAATAAAAGGGTTCCATTCTTTATCGTATTAATAATTGGCTTACTGACAGATACAGGCAACGCAGGGCAACCAAAGCTACGTCCTAACCGACCCGAGGAAGCTGCCACAGAAGGATCGGAATAAGAGGCGCCATGAATTACAATCGCCCTTTGCTTAGCCAAATCATTTATTCCTTTTTCCAATCCATTTAGGATAAGCGAATAGCCATTCCGGCCTTGGTACGTATTTTCCGTCAGATAAAATCCTAAAGAGCTTTTATGGGAACCGTTCTCGTTCGAGAAAGAGGTCGCATAATTCCCTCCGCTATTCTTACCGTGAGAAACCAAAGAGGTGTAAAGTATTCTCTTTTGCCGTATATCCAATACAACCATACGCTCCGCCGTAGAAGGTTTAGAGAAATCGATCAATGTAAGGATATCCTTATTTTTCCGATCAATCTTCTCGGAACCTCTAAGCCCCTGCATAAACGCATCGAAACAAACCCATTGATCCAATCGCATCTCCTCATATAATTGGCGCCCCATAACCGCCACAGACGTTGATCCCGTTTCCGGAGATAGGGCACGCAAAACGCCACCGGTTGAAATTGAACCTACAGACAAGACAATAAAAAACAAATACAAGAAAATCCTTCGCATACTAAAAAACAATAACGCCGCAAAGTTATGATTTTTATTCTAATACAAAAACAATCGTCTCATTAACAGGCGCCCAATCATAAACAAATTGCGCATGCGAAGTCGCGTTTCTCACACACATATGAGACCGGGGTGTCGTTCCCAACGAAGGACTATATTCGATCAACGATTTACGAGGAGCGTTGACCGGTACGCCATGGATATACGCCCCATTCGTAAAACGGTTGGCATAAGGAGCGAATCCGCCAGTCTCCTTGGAACCGTCTACCAAATAGATCATGCGAGACTTTTTTTCTTGGAGAACATACATTCCCAACGGGGTTTCCTGCGCATAAGGAGGACGATGCTGTCCGGTAGTCGCAGGGTTCATGCTACGAACCAACCATTTCGAGCCGACGTGCTCCAAGGTCGCGATATTCTGGTTATGACGATCCACGAAGATCGCCTTATCGAAGACTACCGTATCCCCTATTTGCTTGATATATTTCTTCGGAGCATACCACTCCTCCTCCCCATCATACACGGTTTGTATACGAGCGAATTTAGAATCCTCATCCATCGCCTTGATACGAACCAAGCTACCGTCACGTCCATAGATCTCGGGAATCACGGTATCAGTCAGCAAATAAAGCGGGACGGATTGATAGCGTTCTACACCAAGCGTATCGGAAACCCTCTTATAGGCATCTCTCTTGAAGACTTTTACAAGAGGAGCCTCTCCATTCCTGTTTTTATAGTTCTGCAAGATCGCCCATTGAGACGGCTCCTTTTGGATCGACTCCAATAAGGATAATCTTTCTTTCATTTTCTCCCACTGGAACTCCCGTGTCGTATCTTTATAGAGGTAAGTATCTTCTAAAGTATGCTTATCGTAAAGCAGCTCTTTCTCTATTTCGATATGGGGAGGCAAAGTCTCCATGATCACAGCGGAATCCTTCGATATAGAATCCACAGGAGTTAAGACCTCGGTTTGAGCAGGCTCGGTCCTCGGCGTACAATAACTTAGCGTACAAAGGCTCGATATCAAAAGTATAAAAACTGTTCTCGTCATCATTATTACCCGGGATTTATTTGAATATCGTAAATATACGATTTTTTCCAAATAACAGGTAATCTTATCATCTTGTTTACAAAGTAACCGCGCCAAATGACAGAGCTATCCTATATTCATCCTATAATCCATTTACTGCCCGGTATTAATGAGATAATCTTTGTCGCCACATAACAGCAGATAAATGTACTTACCGCAATACATGGTATGGCGGCGACAGTAGGCAAGGCTAAGTCGTGCTTAAACACCGTTACCCACAATCCGAGCCAAAATATATGCATAAGGTACATACCGTAGCTGAGTTTAGACATCTCTGTTATGAGTCGTGGAGATTTCGAATTGCCTATGCAAGTAAAAGCGAGGAACGTACCCGCCGTAAGAAGCACACAGTTAATCGTACAGAAAGCCCATCCGATCTCTATCTCAGGTGTGACAAGAGTTACTCCGGGTATCGCTTGGACATAGAAGGAATAAATCGTCAGCAAGGCACCGACGACCATCGAGGCGATTCCGATAACCAGACGTTTAGAACGGTTCCATGTAAGATGGACATGTATATAATGTGCCAGTACGAGGTATCCTAAATAACCGGAGAAGTACCACAGTATATGGTATTCGTTCCAAAAACATTGTCCCCACACCTCGCCGAAGCAACGATTGAGATAGGGCATACAGGTCGACAACAGAAACAAGCCGATGAAAAAACGCTCTTCTTTCGCCGTGGCTTTATTCAACCATGGCGATATTACGGGTATAAATAAATAGAGGCTGATCAAAGGGTACATGAACCACAAATGTCCGGCCTGTGAAGGAAAGTTCAAGAATATTCTCGATATATCTTTCAATGATGTCTCGGCATCTATCTGCCCCCACAGCAAGGGTAAAGTGCTGTATAGTATCATAAATATGAAAAACGGCGGTAAGATGCGAATACAACGCTGACGGTAGAATTGCCAAGAGGTCAGCCCTGCCTTCATCGGCGCAAGAAGAAAGGCGGAGACAATTATAAACAATGGCACCGCCATGCGTGAGAAACCATCGTATACGGCTACCCACAACCGATCAGCCTCATTGGCCAGATAAGATTGCGGTCCCACCATATCCGTGGAGCCCTCAGCTCCATAAAAGTTTTCACTGGCGTGGACAACCATGACAAGGAAGCACGCAAACACACGCACGTAATCCAAAAAAACTATACGCTTCATTTTTTGTTTTAGTATTATTATTCGTTAGATGATTTCAAGTTTGTCTTTTTACGCGAAGCATGCATTCAAGAGGGATATATTTCGATGTTTTTCCTGATACTGCTTTATGGCGCACAAAGGTAAAAAAAGTCGGAAAGAATATATACCTTTGTCATATTATAAGTGAAATCTAAAATAAAAACATATGAGATCTATTAATGGCGCGGTTTTACGTAGCGCATTCGCGATGGTATTAGGGTTTGTTTTGGTATTATGGCCGGAAGCAGCCATAACCTATCTGGTTATCACGATCGGTATACTATTCATTTTACCGGGATTATTCGCTATCCTCAGCTATTTCACCCGACCGAAGAACGAGAACGGGGAGAAACCGATGTTTCCTATCGAGGCAGCGGGAAGCGTACTGTTCGGAGCGTGGTTGGTGATCATGCCCGAGTTCTTCGTGAATATATTAATGTACTTACTCGGAGCCTTATTGGTAATTGCCGGTGTACAGCAATTGGTTTCATTGATATCCGCAAGGAAATGGAGCAATGTACCGTTGGGGTTCTACCTGATGCCGGCTTTGATCTTGATAACCGGAGTAATGATTCTTGCCTACCCGTTCGGGGCGGCGGCAAATACATTCGTAATCTTCGGTGTAGCCAGCATTTTCTACGGGGCTTGTGAGTTGATCAACTGGTATAAGTTCCGCAAGCGTATAGAAAATACCGGATTATGATTTCCGGTATTCCATGGGTGATATACCCATATGCTTCTTGAAAAACTTACCGAAAGTGGATTGATCGGAGAAGTGGAGTATATCCGCTACTTGCTGAACCGTGGCTTGCGGGGCCTTCAACAGCATCTTGGCCTCGACGATCAAGGCGTCGTCAATCCATTTATTCGCTGATTTACCCGTTAGCTCTTTCAAGATAAGCGAAAGATACTGTGGGGTAATAAATAATTTCTCGGCATAGAAAGTAACGACGTGCTGCTCCTTGCAATGCTCGAAAAGCAATTGCAGGAACTGCTCGAAAAGCTCCTCCTTCCGGGAGAGTGTAGGTGCCGTCATCAGCTCCTTCTTACCCATAAAGATATTAGCCAACTCGATAAAGAAACCGACTAAGGCGTTTTGGAGAGCCTCCTTCTGGAAAAAATGGGTACGCAGCTTCATCTTTTCCCGTAAGATGGAGAATTGGCCGGATATATGCTCAGTCTCCTCGGCACTCATCGCAGCACATGGATTCTTACGGATCTGCATATAATGCACCATAGAGTTCTTTTTCCCTGCCGGGGTAGTATATCCATCCAGAAAAGATCTGGACACGATCAACAAACGCCCTCTCAAATCTTTGCTCACTTTCGATACCTGTATGATATGAGTCGGCATCAAGGTTATAAACGTATTCTTCTCTATCTTATATGGAATATAGTCTACCGAAATATCAGCAGTACCTTCCTGTACCAAGATCATCAACAAGGCATTTAAACGCATCGGGGTGGAATGCTCCAGCCTTTTTTCCTCGTAATTAATCAAATCTCCGTTCAGATCCGCTATCGATAAATCATCTTGAAAGTTGTCGCTGGACTCAATTCCCTTGATTAACTCAGTGACTTCAATTAAAGGTAAATTTTTCATATCTATCTGTAGATTTTTATTATCACCTCGGACAAAGATAGAAATAAAAAGCCAAAGACCACCCACTATTTCGTTTTTAACCAATTTTCATCCAAAATTGAACGAATAACAAGAATTTTTGACAATATCCTGTTTCATTCCATACCAATACCGTAACAGTATAAACCTTTCTGGTTTTCTAAATATATCAGACCTTTGCGAATAGATTCGACGGGAATATCCGGTCATTGGTCGATTCCAACGGACGAGTCAGCGCTTTTTACTTGTATACAGGGATTGCCCCGGCTACTTTTGACGTAACAAAAAAGAATATGATAAAAGAACAGATTATTAATACGGCGTTCGATCTTTTTTCTCAATATGGCATCAAGAGTGTGAGTATGGATGATGTAGCGAAAGCGGCTGGCATCTCCAAGCGTACACTTTACGAGTCGTTCGAGGACAAGGAAACCTTGCTGATCGAGGGGATCGATCACAATACCGAATCGCTCGGACAATATCTGACAGGATTGGAAAAAGAACCTTTCAATGCCTTGGAAGTAATCCTGCTCTTCTATGAGGAGATGATGAAAAACCCGAGATGGTTCAACGAGAAGTTTTACGAGGACTTGAAGAAATATCCGAAAGCCCAACAAAAAATAGAGATGAATAAAGCGAGAATGGGTAAGAGGTGTATGGACTTGTTCACACGGGGCGTTAAAGAGGGCGTGTTCCAAGAGGGGATCAACTTCGAGATCATGGCCTTACTGGTGAAAGAGCAGACGAAGATGTTGCGGCCTTCCAATGTCTTCTGCAAGCATTCCATCACCGAGGTATACAACACGATCCTCCTCACATTCCTGAAAGGGATCAGTACCGAGAAGGGAAGAGCGATCCTAGACCGATTCGATCTCAAACAATCCTATGATTTATAGCGAACACTTAATGAGTTTAATCACAGACAAAATCTATCCTAAATGAAACGATTATTGATGAGTAGAAAAATGATGTTGGTCACATTTATGGTATTGCCTTTTCTGGCGGCGAGACCGGTTCTGGCTCAAGACACCCTGAAACTGGATCTTGGAAAAGCGCTAGAGATCGCCCTTAGCGAGAACCCGACCGTAAAAGTTGCCGATAAAGAAATACAGAAGAAAAAGTACGCACGTAAAGGCTCGTACGCTTCTCTATTTCCGCAGATCAGTTTTGCGGGGGACTACAACCGCACCTTGAAGAAACAGGTGATGTATATGGATTTCGACATGGGTGACATGGGAGGCGGCAGCTTGCCCGAAGGCACGGACATGTCGAGTATGGACGAGGGCTTCGAGGTAGGACGTAGCAACAACTGGAGCTTGGGCTTCAACGCTTCCATGCCACTGGTGAACGCCTCCTTATGGAAAAGCTTGAGTATCTCGGCCTTAGACGTGGAATTGGCGGTGGAGCAAGCTCGCTCTTCTAAAATAGCGATGGTGAACCAAGTGAAAAAGAGCTTTTACGCCGTCCTTCTGGCAAGCGACTCTTACCGGGTATTCAAGCAAAGTTACGACAATGCCATGGAGAATTATCTGGATATCAAACGGAAGTATGAACAGGGAACCGTAGCTGAATACGACTTGATACGTGCCGATGTGACGGTAAAGAATACAGAGCCTAATCTGTTGCAGGCAGAGAACTCCCTTACCTTGGCTAAATGGCAGTTAAAAGCGTTATTGGGCATGGATCTGGATTTAAATATCGATTGCGACGGACAACTGACGGATTTCAAGTCCAGCCTCTTCGCCGACTATCTATCCACGGATACAACCTTATCCGAGAATACGGACTTGAAACAATTAGACCTTCAGGCGGAACAGCTGAAAAAGACGCTGGTCATGCAGAAATTCGATTATCTGCCGACCTTGTCGCTGACCGGTCTATATCAATGGAGCGCCATGAACAATGACTTCAAGTTCAAGAATTACAGATGGAACCCCTATTCGATGATCGGTATCACGTTATCGGTTCCTATCTTCTCCGGAGGTAGTAAATTTTATAAGGTAAAGCAGACGAAAGTCTCCATCGACCAATTAAACCTGCAACGGGACGATACCAAGCGCAATTTGCAGTTGGCCGTTAAACAGTACATAGATAATATGAATACCTGTATCAAGAAGTTCGACGCCGCCCAAAAGGGGGTCGAGCAAGCGGAACGGGGATATATGATCTCGCAAAAACGGTACGACACCGGAGCCGGTACATGGCTGGAGATGAACGATGCCGAACTTGCCTTGACGCAGGCCCGGTTGAACTTCAACCAATCTATCTACGACTATATGGTAGCGAAGGCGGATCTGGAGAAAGTATTGGGTAACGAACAGATGAATTGAAAATTAAAAATTGAAAGTTTAATAGATAATAATTAGGAACAATTATATGAAGACAAGTCAAATGCTGAAAGTAATACCGATAGCTACATTGGCCCTGCTGATGTCTTGCTCGGGTAATAAGAGTGAGGAAGCCACGGAAACACAGAATGAGAAAGTAAAGGTGAAAGTGGAGACGGTCTCTGTTCAAGACGTGGAGCAACTCAGTGAATTTACCGCTACGGTGGAAGCGAATATCAAAAATAATATCGCTCCCCAAACCCCATTCCGTATCGAGAAAATCTTCGCCGAGGTAGGCGACCATGTAAAAGCCGGGCAGTTATTAGCCAAGATGGACGCTACCAGCCTAAAGCAAGCGAAGATACAATTGGACAACCAAGAGATCGAGTTCAAACGTATCGACGAGTTGTATAAGGTAGGTGGTGCTTCCAAATCCGCTTGGGATGCCCAAAAGACTTCCTTGGAAGTGGCTCGAGAGACGTATAAAAACTTGGTGGAGAACACCCAATTGCTAAGCCCGATCAGCGGAATCGTAACTGCCCGCAACTACGAT
>ULYD01032220.1_pt1 | contig 33896 bp, 27 predicted proteins | sample 1961831 | NCBI WGS metagenome assembly ULYD01 (sample SAMEA4835854, study PRJEB28245) | human gut metagenome | biome: gut microbiome; material: fecal sample | place: Denmark | collected 2008 | reverse complement strand
ATGAAATAGGGGCGAACGCTTTTGCCCTGTTTACCAAGAACCAGCGCCAGTGGGTGGCGAAACCTCTGACGCGGGAAAGCATTGCTTTATTTAAGGAAAATTGCGGAAAGTATGCTTTGGATGCACGCTATATTCTTCCGCACGACAGTTATCTGATAAATCTGGGACATCCCGAAGAGGAAGGACTGGCGAAAAGCCGTGCGGCTTTTCTGGATGAGATGCAGCGTTGTGAAGAGTTAGGATTGAAGTTACTGAATTTTCATCCGGGCAGTCACTTGAACAAGATTTCCGTTGAGGCTTGTCTGGATAGGGTGGCCGAATCCATCAATATGACATTGGGCAAGACGCAGGGCGTTACGGCGGTTATTGAGAACACCGCCGGGCAAGGCAGTAATGTCGGCAATGAATTCTGGCACTTGAAGCATATCATCGACCGGGTGGAAGATAAGTCCCGCGTAGGCGTTTGCCTTGATACCTGTCATACCTATACGGCGGGATATGATATTGTAAACGAGTACGATAAGGTGTTTGAGGATTTCGATAAGACCGTCGGTTTCGGCTTTCTTCGCGCTATCCACCTGAATGATTCCAAAAAGGCGTTGGGAACTCGCGTAGACCGCCATGATAGCATCGGGAAAGGACTTATCGGCATGGGTTTCTTTGAACGTTTCATGAAAGATGAACGGTTCAACGACATGCCGATTGTGCTCGAAACTCCCGATGAATCACTTTGGGCGGAAGAAATCAATATGTTGCGTGGTTTTGAGGCGAACGTTATTGATTGACCTTAACGTTCTTCCATTCAAAATTAGAGATAATCTCTTTATCGCATTTGGCGTCCTTTGCCTTGATATTCAGATTCTCGAAAGTGAAATCCTTCAATTCGTACTGGTCGGACTTGCTGACGTTGAAGAATATGTCGCAACTCAGGTTGATATTGCGCAAAGTTACGTTGTTGGCACGTGAGAGGGGAATATCCTTACGGCCTTTGAGGTCGAAGAACTGTGTCCACGGTTTGATGAGCAGCATGCTCTTGGCATCGCCTGTGATGTCTTCCACCAGGATGTATTCGTAGTGTTGCGGCGTGTCGGGACGCATCTTCAGCCACAGCAGACGGGTAGCGTTGCTGATTTTGCAACGGCGGAGTATGATGTTGCGGTTGTGTATCGATTCACTGCCGCACGTCAGGCCGCTGTGGCAAAAACCATATGTACAGTCTTCTATGATGATATTGGTATTGCTGCCGTTATTGGCGTCTTTATCCGCCCACGGGCCTTTACCGCCTTTCAGGGCTACGGCATCGTCGTTGACGGACATATAGCAGTTCTTAACCAGTACGTTGCTGCATACATCGATGTCGATGGCGTCACTGCTCGGCGCTTTTACCGGAGCGGCGGGAGCGAAAATATGGAGATTCAGCAACTTGATGTTATTGCAGCGGTAGATATGCGTAGTCCAGAACGGAGAGTTCATGAGACGTACTCCGGAGATTTGCACATCGTTGCTGTTGGAGATGTAGAGCAGACGGGGACGCAACTCGTCCATGTTGGTGCATTTCGGGATAACCTGCCGGCGCAGCCAGAATGATTTCCAGTATCTATGTCCGTTACCGTTGATTGTGCCTTTGCCGGAGATTGTAAATCCGTTTACTTTGTCGGCATTGACCAGAGCGGCGAAATACTTCAGGCTTTGTCCTTCTATGCGGGTGTTGACAATGGCGAAATTGCTGATGTCGTCACTTCCTTTCAATACGGAACCTTCTTCCATATATAGATGTGTCCGGGGTTTGAAGAAGATTGAACCGCTGAGGAAAGTTCCTTTGGGGACAACAATGACACCGCCGCCGTTTCGGGCTGCCCGGTCTATTACCGCCTGTATCTTTTCTGTTTGGAGGATTGTACTGTCGTTTACTACACCATAATCGGTTATGGTATATTTCTGTCCCAGCGTTTCGATGTTTACGATTTCGTTTTGTCTGAACCAGTCGGGGATAGGCGTACCGTCGGGGAATTTCTCTTGTCCGAACGCTTGCAGACTGATAAATGCTGTAAATAGGAATGCAATGATTTTCATGGTTTCCGATAAATTTAAAATCAACTTATGAATTACGCTGCAAACATAAGAAACTTAGTGCAATGCCGGGCGAAAGGCGTTGATTTAAATTCTGTGTAAAATGACTTTTTAGACTGCCTTGAACACGCATTCCACCCGGTTGCCGTCGGGGTCGAGTACTACACTTTCAAAATATCCGTCTCCCGAGGTACGGGGCTCCCCGGCGATGGTATATCCGGCGCTGCGCAGCTGTTCCGTCAGGCCGAGAACTTCCTCTTTGCTGTTGAGTGCAAAGGCGAAGTGGGTCAGGCCGAGTCTGTTTTCTTCAATGGGAGTATCCCGTACATCGGTACGGCTCATCAGCTCCAGGTCGGCTCCGCTGTCGAAACGGATAAAGTAGGATTCAAATCCTTTTTGGGGATTGACGTACTTTTCATTGCCTGTACCTTTGAAGTAACGGATATAAAACTCTTTCATTTCTTCCAGACGAAAAGTCCAGATGGCGATGTGCTGTATTCTCATGAGTCAATCTGTTTTTGTGTTATGCGATATGGGTTTGTTTACGGCTTCCATTGCAGGTGCAATATGGGAAAAGGATTTCCCGCAGGGTCGGTTTCATCTCTTCCGATAAGCTGGAAGCCCGTGTGCAGGTAGAATCGGTGAGCTGATTCGTTTTGCTCGTTGACGTCTACCTTATGTATATGCTTTTCGTGGAGCGCGTATTGTATCAACTGCTTGCCGCAGCCTTTTCCTTGCTCCGCGGGATGTACAAAAAGCATTTCGATGAGCTCATCGCTCAGTCCCATGAAGGCGGCGATTTTTCCTTCCCGGTTCCGGATGATGTAAAGCTCTACGGCTTGGAAGTATCGGTTTCGTACCAATGGCTTATAGAACTGTATGTTCTCTTCCGTCAGGAAATGGTGGGTGCTTCGTACGGAGGCTTCCCATACGGCGAGCAGCTCGTCATAGTCTTGCGGGGTGGGGCGGAGAATAGTCATTCTGATATGTATTGTTGTTTATTCCTGAACATTTGATTAAAAGTCTGCTTTTCGGCTGATTCTCACTTGCTTCCCGGTTATGGGATGGGTGAATTCCAGCGTCTCGGCATGCAGATACAGCCGTTCGGCTTTCTTTCCGTAGAGCTCGTCGCCGATAATGGGGCAGTGCAGTCCGAGCGGGTGGGCGGCGTGTACCCGAAGCTGATGTGTGCGTCCGGTACGTGGATAAAAAGCGATGCGGGTGCGGTTATCCCCGCGTTTCAATACCTCAAAGTCTGTTACGGCGGGTTTGCCATATTCGGCATGTACCATTTGCCGGGGGCGGTCAAGCGGATTCGGGCATAGCGGCAGCTCAACCGTTCCCGTATCTTGCGAAACCATTCCTTGAAGCAATGCTATATAGCGCTTTTGGATACTGCGGTTTTTAAATTGCGCCTGCAGGTTTTGGTGAACCTGCTTGGTTTTTGCCACCACCAACAGACCCGATGTCGCCATGTCCAGGCGATGCACAATCAACGGACCGTCCGCGTCAGGATACCGTTCACGTACCACGCTGTAAACGGAAGCCGCATCTTCTTTGCCGGGAACGGACAACATGCCTGCCGGTTTATTAACCACCGCCAACCATTCATCTTCGTAGATGATTTCCAATTCTTTCTTGTTGGACTGCAATTCCTTCAGCATCGGATTCTCGTCCACTTCAAGACCTTGCAGCATATGTCTCAAAATCGGTTCGCACTTGCCTTTGCAAGCCGGATAGTAATGTCCGTGATGCCGTATCTCTGTTTTGGGAGACTCTCCCCACCAGAACTCTGCCATTGCAATAGGCTTCCAACCATGCAGATAGGCTTGTTGCAACAGTTTGGGGGCGGCGCACTCACCGGCTCCTGCGGGTGGGGTTTTGTGTACGGTCTGCTCAAAGATGTCGCAAAGCGTCTTGACTTCTCCCCGGTGATTCAGCATTTTGAATTGTCCGAACAGTTTTTGTTGCAGGGCGGCTGAGCGCACCTTCCGTTCGGCTTTCAATGCCTGTATGCCGGCCTCGTGGGTGGAAACGGTTTGTTGTAAAGGGGCGATACGCTCTTTCCAGGCACGTTCCATACGTTTGTATTCCGCTTTCTGAAACTGGCTTTCACGTATCAGAGTGCTTTCTTCTTCGGGAGTGATTCGGCAATCGGGAGATAAGGCGGCCTGCCGTCTCCGTTCTTCCCGCCTCTCTTTGGCGGCTTTCATTTGCAGCCTGGCTTCTTCCAAAGACGCTCGGGCGGTTTGTTGCAAGGCGGTCAGTTGCTCAATCCGCCGTCTGTATGCTTCATCCTCTTCCAACTGTCTGATACGTACGTTGATTTGTGAGATTTGCTCTTCTTCTGTTTTGAAGAATCCTTGCGGTTGCAACAGGTCGTACACGGGCGGTACAAAGAAAGGATGCACGTTTTTGCCTGCCAGGATGCCCGAGAAAGCCGCGAGATATCCTATTTCGCCTTTGTCCGTCTCCACCACCAATACGCCGAACATTTTGCCTTGCGCCAACTCTTCTTTCCATCGGTCTTGTCGGCCAAGATAGTCCTGCACCTCTTTCACCGCCGCGATGCAGAGCGGATGCGGAGTGTAACAAAAGGGGTAAGTAAACTTTTCCGGCAGCGGAATGTCTGTTACGGACGTATGGAAGGGATGCAGCATAACTTCTTCCGAATCGGTCACAACATCATCTTCGGCTTGTTGCGGCAGAGGGCGCGGGTGTACAGATTTCTTTTTCTTTCCGTATTTACGTTCTCTTTCCCAGGCGGCCTTGCGTGCCAGGTATCGTTCGTATTGATTTTCCAGATAGTTGTCGGCCATAATCTGTTGTTTATAGGTTGTTCGGTTCGTATGGAAACTCCGGTAACTCTTTTACCGCCTGGTGGACAGTGAGAATTCCTGCCAGTCGTATTGTTGCCCGTTTCCGTCGGCTACGGCCACGCGTATGGTGATATCGCCCGTTTTTATCCGGTCTCCTGCGCTGATGTTGGCGGTATACTTCACGCCGTTGCGCGGAGCTATCTGTTCCACCATGACGGGCGGAGAAATATAGATGCGCTTCATGCCTGTAATTTCCGTCACCATAGGGACTACATTATATATTGTCTGATTCCCCTCGTTCATGATTTCAAAAATCACTTTGCAGCTTTCGCCGGAAGTGATTATATGGTCGCGGTCATCGTCGATGAAACGTATGTTTCGTATTCTCAGATTGTCGAAAACGGAGGGAGCGGGATAGGCCTCGGGCTTCGCTTTGCAGGTTTCCGTTCTTTCTATCCGATAGCTGTATTCTTCCTGTTTCGGGGCGGAGACGGCATTCCCAATGGCTGCTCCGGCAATGGTTCCGATAATTGTGCCGATGGCCGAGCCCCGATAACCGCCTCGCCAGCCGCCGTTATTGTCACCTATCAGACCGCCGATGGCACCACCGACATTTCCGCCGATGGCTGCACCCGCAAATATTGCGCCGGGGTCGCCCGATGCCATTTGGCTTGTGCCGCAACCGCTGCACACAGCGACTAACGCCAGAAATCCAACGAAACACTTCTTCATATCATTCAATTTTGTTTTATGATATACAAAGGTAGGGAAAGTATTGGAAGGTTATTCTGTTTTCTTACTTTTTACTTTTTTATTCAGTATCTTTATAATATCTACTCTAATTGCTTTCTGTAAACAGCGTCCAATGTGTTTCCGTCTTTGTCTTTCCAAACGCGCCATCCGTTATTGCAGCTGCCGGTACAGAAGTCGGCAGCGGTACTCGGACTTGAAAAGGTGATGTCATGCTCGCTGTTATCGCGTATTCGTATCGCAAAGATAGAAAAGAATTTTTATCCTTGTCATTTCAGCTCCTTATATGCTTCTTTTTTGTCCTGTTTCGTGTGTTGTTTCCCGTTTGCGTAGGGTGAACGGACGGCGTTGATATGGCCGACTGTTTGTTTGGATGCGCGAAACAAACTGTTTCCTTATGGAGAACACTTTGTTCGGTATGTTGGAACACTTTGTTTCAACGCACGGAACATTTCGTTTTATCGTATGGAAACAAAATGTTTTTATACGATAGAACAAAGTGTTCACCGTTGTGAACTAATCTGTTAGCTTACTTGTCGGATAAAATAGGGCCGCGTATTCCCCGGCATCCCTGCGGTACTCTACCAGCTATATTCCTCGCTGTAAGAATCGAAGGCCGGTTCTCCCTGGATGTTATACTGACGGAATATGCTGCGAATATATGCTTGGTCGTCGGGAGAGAGGTAAGACTCTTCCCGGTAGAAGCGGTAGTATTTTCCGCGACCGAAGTGGGCGATGAGCCGGTTTTTCAGCGTATGCAGATATTTGTACGGAACATCATCGAGCAAATGGCTGATGCCCCACGCCACATGCGCCTTTTGTGCCGACTGGAAGTAAGGACATTTGCTGCTGTCTGCCGGTATGCACAGTGGGTTGATGACGCGGATGGACGGATATTCGGGCGTGTCGCGGACAGCGGCAAGGCGGTGCAGGCAGGTTTCGGCTTTTGCGCATTGGGCGTTGAAGCAACGTGAGAAACTATAAGGTGCCAATGGCTTTTCTGATTGATGTTTCATATTTACAGGTATAATGATATAGCAGACAAAGGTAAGGCCTTTTTTCCCGGGAAGGAAAGGAAACAAATGAAAAGTTTTCTGCTATTTTTTATCCTTTTCTATTCTACTCAATCTATAAATACCTATATTTGGCCTGTTTTTGTAACCTTAGAGCAACTGTAGGATGTCTTTGTTTATACCACTAACACCGGATATGGATGATGAAACACTTTTCGCGCGGGTAGAGCGGGGAGACGTGGAGGCGTTTACCGTGGTCTATAAAAAGTATCATAAGCTGCTTTATGTACTGGCTTATCGCTACCTGATGAACAAGACCATGGCAGAGGATGCGGTGCAGCATGTCTTTACCCGTTTCTGGGAGTTCCGTTCGGAACTTCGCGTAGGTGTCAGTCTGAAGAACTATCTGGTGACGATGACGAAGAACCATATTCTTAATGTAATCCGCAATGAGAATACTGCCGTCGCAAAGAATTATGAGATAGCGCAAAGCACGCCCGAATATGAAGATACGCTGGTAGAGAATCTGGAGAAGAAGGAACTGATGTCATTGTTTTATCAAGCGCTGGACAAACTGCCGTCTCAGAAACGTGAAATCTGTATGATGAAAGTGCGTGATGAACTTACCAATCAGGAAATAGCGGAGCGCATGCATTTGTCGGTCAATACCATCAAGACCCATTATTCGGAAGCGTTGAAGTTGTTGCGCGCGTATCTGCATAAATTGCTAATATTTGTTACATACCTCACCCTGCTGAAGCATTTAAGTGTCTTTTTTATACTATGGATAATAAGATGATGAATAAACCCACCGAAGAACAGATACAGGAAGTACTTGCCGGAACATCTACTCCTGAAACAGCCCGTCTTGTCGCGCAATGGTTCGCTACGGATGAAGGAACGGCCTATTTGTCCCGAAGCATGGATTGTGAGGTGGAACAGGTGAAGCTTGGTTATGAAGAACTTTATGTGAACCATGAAATAGCGTCTGATGAATTGTTTGCCCGTATTCGCAGGAATATCCGCCGGAAGCGTATCCGCAGGATAGCTTTCCGTGCGGCTGCGGTATTGATTCCGTTTATTGTGCTGGCAGGCCTGTTTGTACAGTTGGACAAGCGGGTGGATTTGTTTGGCGGTTCCGGTTACGAAGAAATCTATGTGGCAAAGGGTGAGCGCCTGCAAATGATGTTTCAGGATGGCACACGCGTATATATCAATTCCGATTCCCGCTTGAAGTACCCCAGAAAGTTCGCGCTTTCCAGCCGCGAAGTCTATCTGGAAGGTGAAGCTTATTTTGTGGTATCTAAAAATCCGGACCGCCCTTTCATCGTTAATCTGAACGGGCCTGCCATTCATGTACTGGGGACTTCGTTCGATGTCAATGCCTATCCGGATAATAAAGATATTACCGTATGTCTGGATGAAGGGCGTATCGACCTTACGCTCCCCTCGGACAAGAAATATCCGGTGCAGCCCGGTGAACGGCTGGTGTACAACCGGGAGGACGACCGCTGTACCATTTCACGAAACAGTGACACCCGCTTTTCTTCTTTGTGGAAAACAAATGTAATCGCTTTCAGGGATGCTCCTTTGGCGGAAGTTATCAAGGTGCTGCATCGCTGGTATAATGTTGATTTTAAAGTGGAGAACCAGGACGCTTGGAATGTTTATTTCACGCTGACTTCCGAAAATACACTTCTTGAAAAAGTATTGCGTGATTTGGAGAAGATCGCCCCCTTATACTTTCGGTATGATGAGGCTGAAAAAGAGGTAATTGTCACTACAAAATAAAATTCAGCAAAAAAAAGAGATTTTCTCTCACCCGTTCCGGACTCTTGTGTGTCTACTTAGTATAAAGAGAATTTTATACTATTGCTAATCTAAAATTAAAGTTATGAAACACAAGATTCTGCTTGTACTGCTTTTTAGCTCTATGGCTTGTATTACGGCCACTGCTCAAAAGGTTTCAATGGATTTCCGGCAGGTGAAACTGGCGAAAGTCTTTGATGCCATTACTCAACAGACCGGACTGACGGTTGCATACAGCCGTCCTACGGTCAATCCCGATAAACTCGTTACTGTCCGGGCGGATAAAGAAGAACTGTCTGATGTACTGAACAGATTGCTGTCCGGCATGAACGTTGCTTATGAGATAAGCGGGAAGAAAGTCTATCTGAAAGCGAAAAACAGTTCGGAAGCTGCAGGGCAGGGTGGAAAGATGAAAAGGATTTCCGGTATCATCGTTGACGAAAAAGGCGAACCGGTAATTGGTGCGAGCATTGCCGTGAAAGGCACTTCTTTGGGAACGATTACGAATGTTGACGGAGAATATACATTGGCTGGCGTTCCCGAGAAAGCGGAAGTTGTCATCTCGTTTATAGGCTACAAGACACGGACTTTTTCGGCAGGGGACAAAGCGCTTGCCAATATAATTCTGAAAGAGGACAGTGAATTGTTGGAGGAAGTAGTGGTTGTGGGATATGGCGTGCAGAAGAAGAGCGACGTATCTACTTCCATATCTTCTGTGAAGGCGGAGGATATTGCCAAAACATCCGCTTCGGATTTTCGTCAGGCGTTGGCGGGAAAGATGCCGGGAGTGCAGGTGACTACTCCAAGCGGTGATCCGGAAGGCAATGTCAGTATCCGCGTGCGTGGTATCAGTACTGTCAATGCCGGTAGCGATCCGCTTTACATCATTGACGGTGTACCGGTAGAACGTGGCTTCGCCAATCTTAATAATAATGATATAGAGTCGGTGGAAGTGTTGAAGGATGCTTCGTCGGCAGCTATTTATGGCAGCCGCGGTTCCAATGGTGTTATTATTATTACTACCAAACAGGGGCAGACGGAAAAAGTGAAGATACAGTATGACGGTTATTATGGCATACAGAATGTATCGAAGAAACTGGATATGATGAATGCCTACCAGTTTGCGGAGTTTGCCAAGGACGGTCATGACAACGCCTATCTGGATGCCAATCCGGGAGTTTCGCCCGACGACCCGAACGGCATGCGTCCCAACTCGTGGGAACGTATTCCCACCGAACTGTTCCCTTACCTGAATGGCGACCGCGGATTGACGGACACCGATTGGCAGGATGCCATTTTTCGGACTGCCGGTACACAGAGCCATAATATCTCTGTTTCGGGGCGTGGGAAAACGATCGGCTATTTTGTTTCGGCCAATTATTACGATAAAGAAGGTGTCGTTATCAATTCCGATTTTAAGAAATACAGTATGCGTATGAATCTTGACGGCCAGTACAAAAGATTCAAGTTCGGGGTTAATTTCTCTCCGTCCTACTCGACTTCCAACCGTGTGGACGCATCAGGTTCAGGCGGTGTTGTACAGTCTGCGTTGATGATGCCGCCTGTATGGCCTGTATATAATGCGGACGGAAGTTATAATTATCAGGGAAACGGTTATTGGAGAATCGGGAATGACTATCAACACAATGCCATATTGAACCCCGTCGCGATGGCCAATTTGCAATCCGACGTTGTAGACCGCATGGCCATTGTAGGAAAAGTGTTTGCTGAAATAGAGTTTTTTAAAGGGCTGACTTATAATATTTCTTTCGGTGGCGATTATTACGGCTCGCATAATGATACGTACCGTTCCTCGGAATTACCGTTGCTGGGGCAGAAGTATTATGATACCAAATCCAATCCTGTTGCTTACAGCTCTTCCGGCTTTTATTTTAATTGGTTGATAGAGAATAAGATAAATTATAATACTACTATCAATGAAGACCATTCTTTAAATGTAGTGTTGGTTCAGTCTGCGCAGAAAGAAACCTATAAAGGAGATAATGTAACGGCCACAGACTTTCCGAATGATTATATCCAGACCATCTCGGGCGGTACGGTGACGAAAGGTAACTCCGATAAGACGCAATGGACCATAGCCTCTTATCTGGCACGCGCTCAGTATAGCTATAAAGGTAAATATATGGCTTCTGCCGCCATACGTGCCGATGGTTCTTCACGTTTCGGAAAGAATAACCGTTGGGGGTACTTCCCGTCAGCTTCGGCAGCATGGAGAGTCAGCGGTGAGGATTTCTTCCAAAACACTCAGGCGCTTTCTTTTATAGATGATTTAAAGATAAGGGCAAGTTACGGTGTTACCGGTAATTTTCAAATAGGCAACTATGACCATCTGTCGCTTATGGCAATCGATAATTATATACTTGGAACAAACAGCGGCCAGCTCATTTATGGCTATAAGCCCAATACGATTAAAAATGAGGATTTGAGCTGGGAAAAGAATGCGATGATTAATGCCGGTATTGATATACAGATGTTTAAGGGGCTGCTGGGAGTTACGGTAGATTATTACAATACGAACACTTCCAATATGCTTCTGAATGTTCCTGTTCCTCATCTGACAGGTTATAGTACTGCGTTGATGAATATCGGTAAAGTGAATAACAGAGGATGGGAGATAGCTTTGACTTCTCAGAAGAATTTTACGAAAGATTTCGGATATTCGTTCAATGCCAATTATGCGACCAATACGAATGAGGTGAAGGCTCTTGGTCCCGGCAACGCTCCTATTATCTCTACCGGCAGCGTAGACCATGCTTATTATATCACTAAAGTGGGTGAGCCTATCGGCAGTTACTATCTGCTGGTGCAAGACGGTATCTTTTCCAATGAAGAAGAGCTGAAGAAGTATCCTCATTTCAGCAATACCCAGCCGGGTGATTTCCGTTTTGTAGATGTAGACGGTGACGGCGTGATGGATTTGGATAAAGACCGTACGATTGTAGGTAATTATATGCCTGACTTTACTTATGGTTTCGGTGGTAAAGTATGGTATAAAGGGATAGACTTGGATTTTAACTTCCAGGGTGTTTATGGAAATGAGATATTGAACCTGAACAGAAGATATATTGACAACATGGAAGGTAACGTCAATGGAACGACGATTGCTCTGGGGCGTTGGAAGAATGCTGATAATCCGGGTAACGGTCAGGTGAATCGTGCCAATCGTAAGTCAAAAGGCTACAACGGCAGAACTTCAACCTGGCATTTGGAGGACGGTTCTTACCTGAGATTGCAAAATGTGACTTTAGGATATACTTTGCCTCAAAGCTTGACTCGCCACTTCTTTGTCGAGAAGCTGAGAGTGTATGTGTCGGGACAAAATCTTTGGACATCTACCGATTACAGCGGATATAATCCGGAAGTTAATGCACGTCCCGGGAACTCACTCTCTCCGGGTGAAGATTATGGAACGTATCCACTGGCCAGAACGTTTTTATTCGGCCTGAATATAACTCTTTAATTACCCCTTTAATAGATATGAAATATGAAAAAATATAAACTTCTTCTAATAGCATCAGCCGCTTTTCTGTCGGTGTCCTGTACTGATAATTTTTTCGATTTGGAACCGAGCAGTAGTGTACCTACGGATAAGATATATAAGACGGCCGAGGATTTTAATGTAGCGGTTATAGGTTGTTATTCAAAGTTGCAGACGCAGGTAAGCTATTTTACCGAGTGCTGTGAATATCGGAGTGATAATCTGTATTTGAGCGCTCCCACTACCGGAACGCAAGATCGGTATGATATAGACCAGTTTTCCGATAAACCGTCGAATGGTATCTTGCAGGATGCATGGGCTAATTTTAATAATGGTGTGTACCGTTGTAATCTGGTGCTGGATAAAATAGATGGAGCGGATTTCGATGAAGCGTTGAAAAAGCAGTATAAAGCTGAAGCCTTGTTTATCCGTGCCCTGACGTATTTTAATATGTACCGTTTATGGGGAGGAGTACCTATGACTGATAAAGTCGTAACCGTTTCTGAAGCGCTGGCGATCGGACGCAGTTCGGAACAACAGGTTTATGATTTTCTGACAGGTGATTTGAAGCAGATAATAGAAAATAATATGTTGCCTCAGTCGTACACAGGTACCGAAGTAGGGCGTATAACTTCGGGAGCTGCCAAAGCGCTGTTGGGTAAGGTGTATCTAACTTTCCATAAGTGGGAGGAAGCGAGGGATGTTCTGTCTCAGATTATAGGTAAATATAGTTTGATGTCTTCTCCGGAGAAAGTATTCGATGTGGATAATGAAATGAATAATGAGGTTATTTTTGCAGTTCGTTTCAATAAGGATATAGAGGGTGAGGGGCATGGCTATTGGTTCTCCATAACCAATCTGAGTGATGATACCAACCAGACGGAAGCATTGAAAAAGTGTTATTCGGACGCTGATGATAAACGCAAGGAACTGATAGAATATACACAAGTGGAAAGCAAGGTCTTTGTGTTGAAAAAATTCAAGGATGTCAAGAGCGCCACTTATAATACGGTGGGTAATGACCAGATTGTTTTGCGCTATGCCGATGTACTGCTTATGTATGCCGAGGCTCTAAACGAAATAGAGTATAGCAACTCGCAGACCTCTGTTGCCATGAATGCTTTGAATGCGGTTCATACACGTTCATGCAGTTCTGCCATACAGATTGCAGAGCTTCCTGATAAGGATAGTTTCCGCAAGGCGATTATGTTGGAGCGTCAGCGCGAGTTCCCCTACGAAGGACATCGATGGTTTGACCTTGTACGAATGGGGGGCGCTAAAGAGGCTATGAAAGCGGAAGGACATGAAATTCAAGATTACCAATTCCTGTATCCTATTCCCAAAACGGAACTGGAACGTATCAATAATGAGAAACTTCTATGGCAAAATCCCGGATATTGATTCCTTGTTAAACTTAAAGAAACAGACAATGAAAAAAGTAATATATAGTTTATTTTTTGTCTTTGCGGCAGTTTTTACTGCATGTGAAGAAGAGCTGCCGAAGGCTAATTTTGATTTGTATGAATTGAAATCTTTAGAGGCAAGCGCCGGAGATATGAATGTAACTCTGACCTGGGAAGACTATGAAAACGCTCACCCATCCGAATATCTGGTTATCTGGACTACCGGAGCCGCTGAGGATGATGGCGGACAGATGACAGTAGAAGCTGACAAGAAAAGTGTAGTTGTAGAGAACTTGGTGAATGACATGACTTATGGTTTTTCCGTACAACCTCGTTATGCAGGTGGACTGGCCGGTAAAACGTCTGTAAATTGTACTCCCAAGAATGCACGTTATCCTGTTACGGACTTAACGGCTACTGCTGGTAATGAGCGGGTGCGGTTGAGTTGGACAAAACCTAATAGTGAACGTTTTACGAACTATCAGATAACTGTGAGCCCGAGTGGTAAGGTAATAACATTGGATGATACTTCATTGGAGTCTTATATCATTGAAGGATTGACTAATGATATGGAATATACCTTTAGTATGGTAGCTTCTTATCCTACGGGAAACTCTGAACCTGTTGAGGTTTCGGCTACTCCGGGAAAGGTTTCTCCTATTTTGGTTGATCAGTCTGAAAAGATGGAACTGACACTTTGGGAACCTGTGACATTTACATTGAATGACATGTTTTTTATGGGAGGTGATGTACAGTCTGTAAATTGGGATTTTGGTGATGGAACGACATCTGTGGAACTAAGTCCAAAGCATGCGTATGGAGCTATTGATGAGTATGTCGTTTCCGTGACAGTGACTTACACGAACGGTACTGTTGATACAGGAAGCCTGAAAGTTATAATAGTAGATTATAAATGGAATTCGGTAGACTTGAAATTTGCAAATTATAATGGTGATGTAAAAGCGTCTAATCCGGTATTTTCATTAGATGGTAAAACAATGTATATCCCAACTACTGTGAAAGATTTGTCCGGACATCTATTTGCCATCGATGTTGCCAGTGGAGTTATTAAATGGGTATTTGCAATTGATTATTCCAATAATAAAGGTGGTGGTGGCGCATTGGTTGGAGATGATGGGATTATCTATCAATGTGTAGGCAACAATTCTAAAGATAATGTATATGCCATTAAACCTGATGGTACTAAACTTTGGTCTGTAAAATTAGATGCCGGAATTGATGCTTTTCCTGCATTATCAATAGATGGGAGTAAACTTTATTGTCTCACTAATAAGGCTACATTATATGCTCTTAATGCAGCAAATGGAGAGATAGAATGGGCCGAGGAATTAGATAAAAGCGGGATAGGAAGTGCAGTTGCTGTCGATAAAGCTGGGAATATTTATGCGGGTACCAATGCGAAAATTTACTCTTATACTTCGGAGGGAGAAAAGCGTTGGGAAACATCAGAAGAAACGAAAGTTACGGAAACTGGTGCGTTTGCTTTGAATGGAAAACATTTGTATGCAGCGTTGAAAAGTAAAGGTGGATTGATATCGATCAATATGGATACAGGAGCAAGAGAATGGAGTTGTCCTGTTTCTACCGATGATAGTTACTTTCCTGTAGTGGACAAAGATGGGGTTATATATTTTACAGAAAAAAAATCTGCTAATGTATATGCAGTAGATCCGACTAATGGAAATAAAAAATGGACGAAGGGATTAACAACAACTTATAATTTAATTTATAATGGCCTTGCTTTAAGTGATGATGGTGTACTTTATATGGGAACTCAAAAAGGATTTGCAGTATTTGGATTGAATACTATTGATGGAGAAGTCAATAGTATGATACCTAATGTTGGACAAGTCATGGCAGGTGTTACGATTGGGCCGGATAAACGTCTTTATTGTGGTACTATCAAAGGAAACATCGGATCTATTAAGGCTTTGGCTATTGATAAGGTCTTTGAAGCATCCTCCTGGAGTATGCGTGGCGGCGACCTGCAAGGTACCAACCGTCAGAAGTAAATATGAATTTTAAAGATATAGAAAGTTTATGGACAATATAAGAAAAATAAAATATTTCCTTACCTGCTTATTGGCGGTAGGGCTCATGAGTTGCAGTAATGATAATGATGACATAACGACAGGATATGAAGGAATTCTTGATGACCTCTCGGAAGAAGTCAATGTTACAGTACAAGAATTGTGGAGCACGTCTCCACTTACTCTTGACGCAAAACGCACCGGAGCTTTAGCTAAAATACAAGGATATGCAGATAATTGTTTAAGTGATTACTTTTCAACTTTTCTGAGCGGATATGATCAGACTAGTGAAAATATGGAGAAAGCAGACCCTATATTAATATATTATCGTAGTGCATTTGATCGTGTTTTGGAGGATATTAAAAATTCTTCAGTAGAAGAAGGAACCGTTGAATTGTGGCAACTGTACAATATGGGATATGTGATAAAAACGTCATCGGGTTGTTTCGCCATAGATATTTCTCATCGTTGGGCAAAAGAGTTGGCTCCTTATATTGATTTTTTATGTGTGACTCATAATCATGCCGATCATTATAATAAGGAACTGATTCAAGCGATGTTTGACCTTGGCAAACCGGTTCTCTCGAACTATCTGCAAGATGAGTCGTATGAATATACCTCTAAAACTCCGACGGACTATACAATCGGTAATTTTGCTATTCACACCAGCATAACCGATCATAATAATTCCGGTTTATCCAATTTCGTAACAGTCTTTTATATAGATTGTGGTGAAGACACCGGTAACTTTACTTTGATACATACGGGGGATTCAAATTTTAAACCGGAACAATTTACTAATATTGCATCTCATGTGAATGTCCTGATTCCACGTTATGCACCGAATGCCTTGACCGAAAATAATATTATTGGTACAGGTTTGGGACAGACGCTTCCTGATTATGTATTATTGTCTCATATACTGGAACTTGCCCATGCAGATACCGATTCGTCCAGATGGTCTGTTGAAATGGCTTTGGAACGTGCCTCAAAGATAAACTGTGAACAGACGTATGTGCCTATGTGGGGCGAAAAACTGGTTTGGAAGAACGGAAAATTGAACTAATGAGAAAGTATATACTTATGACAGTGTTGTCTACATTCTCATTCATTTGCCATGCGCAACAGTATGAGGTGGGGACAACCACTGCCATTTGGAAAAATCCGGTGGCAGCAGACTTCAAGAAAGCAAAAGAACAGGGTGTTCATTATGTAGAAGTAGCTTTTAATCAGTGTTATCGGGGTGTTCCGGCGGAAGAAGTAATACCTCGTATTAAAATGATGAAGAGTAAAATTGATAGCGCAGGTATGCAGGTGTGGTCCGTTCACTTACCTTTTTCACGGGTATTGGATATTTCGGTTTTGGATGATTCGCTCCGTGAAGAGAATGTTCGTTTTATGGCACGGATGATAGAACAATGCAGGCATTTTAAACCTGCACGATTAGTTTTACATCCCAGTTCAGAACCGATAGCGGATAGTATTCGTGCACAACGTATAAAAAATGCACGGCGTTCTATTATTTATCTTAAACCATATGCCGACCGTATAGGAGCACAGTTGTGTATTGAAAACTTGCCACGTACTTGTTTAGGAAATACGCCTGAAGAATTGTTAAAACTCATCTATGATATTCCCGGTGTAAAAGTATGTTTTGATACAAATCATTATACGAAGGGTTCCACAAGGCATTTTATGGAGGTATTAGGTCAATATGTAGGAACAATTCATGCTTCGGATTTTGATTTGGTGAATGAGTGTCATTGGCTTCCTACTCAAGGGAAAATAGATTGGAAAAACTTTATGAGAGATTTGCGGAGTAACGGATATCAAGGAGTGTTTATGTATGAGGCAATGAAAGATTGCGATTATAACAAAATACGCCCTGTTCCATCCCGTATTCGTGAAACTTTTGAAAAGATAATAAGCGGTGTACAGTAAACTTATTAAAAAGAAACATATTATGAAAAGATTATATTGGTTTTTCTTATTGTTTGTTTTCACCCAGTTATGTTGGGGACAGAACAAAGCTGATGAAATTAGAAATACTTTTTTGAATGACAATCTATCTCAACTTTTAGTTGTTGCTCATCGTGGGGATTGGCGTAATGCTCCTGAAAACTCTTTGCAAGGAATTCAGAACTGCATTGATATGGGAGTGGATATGGTAGAAATTGATTTGAAAAAAACAAAGGACGGGCATCTTGTCTTGATGCATGATAAGCTGATTAATCGTACCATGAACGGGAAAGGGCGTCCTGAGGATTATACATTGGCAGAATTACAAATGTTGAGACTGAAGAACGGTGCCGGTTGTAAAACTCGTCATCAGATTCCTACCTTTGAAGAGGTGATGACATTGTGCAAAGGTAAGATAATGGTGAACGTGGACAAGGGTTATGATTATTTTAAAGATGCTTACGCCATCCTTGAAAAAACAGGTACGGTGGACCAGTGCGTCGTGAAAGCCGGTTTGCCTTACGAACAGGTCAAGGCGGAGAATGGCGATGTACTGAATAAAATGATTTTCATGCCTGTGGTGAATTTACATAAGGCGGATGCGGAAGCCGTTATTGACAGCTATCTTACTCACATGAACCCTAAAGCCTTTGAACTGGTGTTTAATAATGATGGTCCCGAAGTACAGCGGTTGATAAAGAAAGTGCGTGATAGTGGTGCAAAAATCTTTATCAACAGCCTCTGGCCCGAACTCTGTGGCGGACATGATGATGACCGTGCCGTGGAACTGTGTCAACCGGATGAGAGCTGGGGATGGATAATCGGTCAGGGAGCCCGCCTGATTCAGACTGACCGTCCCGCCCTGTTACTGGAATATCTAAGAGGCAGGAAACTGCATGAATAAAGATTGAGTGTTATGTTTAAGTCTATTATTGATTTTTACAGGGTATCGCAAGCGAAACCCTGTAACGGCGGAGCTTTGTCCTCCAACTCGCTTTCTAGTGATTTCCGGCCTGAGGATAGACGGCGCTTGAAGCGTTTGCAATGGTCTACTTTTCTTGCCGCCACATTGGGTTATGGCATATATTACGTTTGCCGTCTGAGCCTTAACGTCGTGAAGAAACCGATAGTGGATGAAGGTGTCTTTTCGGAAACCGAACTGGGTATCATTGGCGCCGTCTTGTTCTTTACCTATGCTGTCGGTAAGTTTACGAACGGTTTCCTTGCGGACCGTAGCAATATCAACCGCTTCATGTCAACCGGTCTGCTGGTGACCGCATTGGTGAACCTTTGTTTGGGCTTTGTACATTCTTTCATCCTGTTTGCCGTACTTTGGGGTATCAGCGGTTGGTTTCAGTCTATGGGAGCTGCTTCCTGTGTGGTCGGTCTGTCCCGCTGGTTTACCGACAAGGAGCGTGGCTCCTTCTATGGCTTCTGGAGTGCCAGCCATAATATCGGTGAGGCAATGACCTTTATCATCGTCGCTTCCATTGTCAGCGCACTCGGATGGCGTTACGGTTTTCTCGGTGCCGGCCTTGTGGGGCTGATTGGCGCTTTGATTGTCTGGCGTTTCTTTCATGACACTCCCCAGAGCAAGGGCCTTCCGGCTGTCAATGCTCCTGCGGCTAAAAAGGCGGTGGATTCTGTGGAAACGGACGAGTTCAACCGTGCCCAGAAGTCTGTTTTGAGAAATCCTGCCATCTGGATACTTGCTTTCAGCAGTGCTTTCATGTATATCAGCCGCTATGCGGTTAACAGCTGGGGTGTTTTCTATCTTCAGGCTGAGAAAGGTTATTCCACATTGGATGCGAGCTTTATCATTTCCATCAGTTCGGTGTGCGGCATTGTGGGGACGATGTTTTCCGGAGTTATCTCTGACCGTTTTTTCTGCGGGCGTCGTAATATTCCGGCCTTGATTTTCGGATTGATGAATGTTTTTTCCCTTTGTCTTTTCCTGCTTGTTCCGGGAGTGCATTTCTGGTTGGATGCCTTGGCTATGATTCTTTTCGGTCTGGGTATCGGTGTGCTGATTTGCTTTCTGGGTGGCTTGATGGCCGTGGATATTGCTCCCCGTAACGCTTCCGGTGCGGCTTTGGGTGTAGTGGGTATTGCGAGTTATATCGGTGCCGGTTTGCAGGATGTGATGAGTGGTGTCTTGATTGAAGGTAATAAGCGGTTTGTTAATGGTGTGGAGGTCTATGATTTTACCTATATCAATTGGTTCTGGATAGGTGCGGCATTGCTGTCCGTGTTGCTGGCGTTGCTGGTGTGGAATGCAAGCAGTAAAGAGTAGTGTTTTTTGTGTTATCGTTCTTTTATTATGTGCGTTATGATTATATTCGCAAAAAATTAGGAACTGATAATAAAGGAGGGATGCTATGCTTGCATATACATATATCGAACATGGAAAATTCGGGCTGTTGGACAAACCAACGCCCGATTTGAGAGATTCGCGCGACGCTATTGTTCGTGTAACACTTGGCAGTATCTGTACCAGTGATTTGCATATTAAACATGGTAGTGTGCCGCGTGCTGTTCCCGGAATAACGGTCGGGCACGAAATGGTGGGTGTTGTTGAACAGGTTGGGAACAGTGTAATTTCGGTCAAACCGGGTGACAGGGTTACTGTAAATGTTGAGACTTTTTGCGGCGAATGCTTTTTCTGTCAACACGGATATGTGAATAACTGTACGGATGTGAATGGTGGTTGGGCATTAGGATGCCGTATTGATGGCGGACAGGCGGAGTATGTCAGAGTCCCTTATGCCGATCAGGGATTGAACCGTATTCCTGATTCGGTGAGTGATGAGCAGGCGCTTTTTGTAGGCGATGTGCTTGCAACTGGTTTTTGGGCGACTCGTATCTCGGAGATTTCTGAAGATGATACAGTACTTATTATAGGGGCGGGACCTACCGGAATATGCACTTTGCTTTGTGTGATGTTGAAGAAACCGAAACGCATTATTGTTTGTGAAAAGTCTTCTGAAAGGATTCGGTTTATTCGTGAGCATTATCCTGATGTGCTGGTGACAATACCGGAGAATTGTAGAGATTTTGTGCTTCGAAACAGTGAGCATGGCGGTGCTGATGTCGTGTTGGAAGTGGCTGGGGTTGAAGATACTTTCCGTATGGCATGGGAATGTGCTCGTCCTAATGCGGTCGTCACTGTAGTAGCCCTTTATGACAAACCTCAGTTCCTTCCCTTACCGGATATGTATGGTAAGAATCTGACTTTCAAAACAGGTGGGGTTGACGGATGCGATTGCGCCGAAATACTCTGTTTGATTGAGGAAGGAGAGATAGATACTACGCCGCTTATTACACATCGGTTTCCTTTGGGGAAGATTGAAGAGGCATATCATATTTTCGAAAATAGATTGGAAGGGGTGATTAAGATTGCGATAGAAGGAAAATGAGAATTATACTATTACTTGTTGGAATCCGGTGCACGGAGTTGCCAAAAAGCTACGGCAGCGGCTGCTGCCACATTGAGTGAGTCGACATCATGTGACATGGGGATGCGTACTACATAGTCGGCTTCGGCAATCGTTTCGTATGATAGTCCGTCTCCTTCAGTTCCCATTATAATAGCTAATTTAGGTTCGGTTGCCAAAAGAGGGTTATCGATGGAGATGGAATCATCCGTTAGTGCCATAGCTGCTGTACGGAATCCTAAATCGTGAAGTTTGCTAAGGGTGGTATCCAGCCAAGTCCATGGTACCAGAAAGACTGACCCCATAGATACTCTTACTGCACGACGGTTGAGCGGATCACAGGAAGTAGGAGTGAGCAATACAGCATCTATGCCAAGAGCAGCAGCAGAACGGAAAATGGCTCCGATATTGGTTGCATCAACTACGCCGTCTATTACCACGATGCGGCGGGCTTCCCGACATATTTCTTCGATGTTATGTGGTTTAGGGCGACGCATAGCGCAAAGAACACCACGGGTCAAAGTGTATCCGGTCAAGGTAGCAAGCAATTCTCTTTTACCTGTATAGACCGGAATATTTCCACAACGTTCAATGATAGTTGCAGCATCACCTGTGATGTGCTTTCGCTCACATAAGAGAGCTAAAGCTTCATAGCCTGCATTGATAGCCACAGAAATAACTTTAGGACTTTCTGTGATAAAAATACCTTTGGATGGTTCGATACGATTGCGTAACTGTGCTTCGGTGAGAGTACTGAAGATTTCTACTCCTGGGTAGGATAGTGATGATATTTCGATGATGGGCATATTGCTATTTATTGATGGTGTTATATGTTTTGGAAACTTTTACGCTAGGTTTTTATTATTTTCCGATGCAGTAATTGCAAGTTTTTGATTATCAAGTATTTGGAGCTCTAAAAGGTACAGAAGTCTAATTTTTTGTCATTTTTAGTCATTATAACTTATTGATTATCAACAAGTTATTTGCTGTCACATTCTTTTTGTAAGACAAAGATAATTGTATTTTGTTGAATTTCAAAGTTTTCCAGCAAATAAGTTACAAGAACGAGGTATTTTTTACCCCTTTTTTAGTGATGTAGCATATTCATCAATGGTGTTCAATATTATGCAAATAGAATACGTATTTTTGAGTTGTCCTTTAATCTTTGGAAGTGAGATAATATGAAGACTGATGTTAATTTGTATCGATTTTTTATATTAATGGATGGACTGATGTTTTGATTTAATGATTATATTGACTACGGGTACAATAAATTCGATAAAAGAATATCAGTTTTTGATTTTTGCATAAATGATGTAAATATTGAAATCTAATTTGCAAATATAGATATTTAGTTATATATTTGTGGAAAAACAGATTATATGATAGCAGAAATTAGATTTAAGAATATGTTCTCATTCAGAGACGAGGCTATATTAAGTTTTGAAGCTGATAGAAGTAAGGATATGGAGTCATATCATGTTGTCGAATTGGGGGGTGATGTGAGACTATTGAAAGTGGCTGTCATTTATGGAGCAAATGCTTCGGGTAAGAGTAATATTATTAAAGTTTGTGATTTTATCAAATCATTCATTACTTATACCCCACTTAATAAGGCAGAACAAATTCAAATAGTCCCGTTTCTCCTGAATAAAACAAGTTCGAGGCAGTTATCTGAATATTCGATTTCGTTCTACTTAAAGAATGAGGAAAAAGCAGTTCGTTATGTCTATTCTGTAGCTTTAGACAGATGGCACGTAGCAAAGGAAAGTCTAATCTATTATCCAAGTCAACAGCCTGCTACTATATTTGAAAGAAATACTGAGAATAACGTATCAGTTATTAAATTTGGACAGAAGATCAAAATGTCGCAATCTGTCAAAGAGGAAATAACATTGAAGTGTTTGCATAACATGTCAGTTTTTGCTGCTTATATGCAGGTAAATACACATATTGTAGAATTAGAGGCAGTTCTTCAGTATCTAACCAATCAGGTTATGCCGGCAATTGTGCCTGCATCATCTTTAAGTCGTTATGCCGAAGAATCAATCAAGAATGAGTCTGCAAAAGATTATATTTTGAGATATCTACAGGAAGCTGATTTCAATATTTCAAATATTACTTCCAAAGAACAGGAAACACATAAGGGTTCGATTAATTATACTATGTATCAGCATAAAGTTTCATCTGATGATGGTAACAATGATTATTATGAGTTCCCGGAACTGTTTGAATCGGACGGTACTATCCGTACGTTTGGCTTGGCTGCTCAAGTGCAAAAGATTCTTGAAAGAGATGCTTTTCTTGCAGTTGACGAGATTGAATCCTCTCTTCATCCGAAATTGATAGAATACATCATTGAACGTTTTCTAAAAGAATCAGAGCAAGCCCAGTTGTTGCTCACTACACATTATGATGGACTATTAGGAGAAGAAGATTTGCTTAGGAAAGATAATGTCTGGTTTACTGAAAAGAATCCGGACGGATCAAGTGTGCTGTATCCTCTAACAGATTTCAAGGGATTGAATAGGATCAGTTCTCTCCAAAAGGCATATAAATTTGGTAAATTCGGTGCAGTTCCTAATCTATAATCATGTACTTGTATGAGAAAAGCAAGAAAAAATACAGCGACTAGACAGGTTGTTCATATCGTTGGTGAGGGCTTGACTGAATTATTTTATTTCAGTCATTTGAAAAAATTACTTGGTTATAGATATTCTATTTCTCCTCGTTTATTTGAAAACAATAGTATTGAGAAAATAGAAAAGAAGATAAAGGAACTTCTAAATGAAGATGTCTTTGTAATATGTGTTTTTGATGCAGATGTTAGCAGGCGTTCTGATGCAGAAAATAAAAAAATGGTGTCGTTCAAAAAGAAATATGAAAATAATCCCAATGTGATTCTCTGTGATAGTTTACAGTCAATAGAATATTGGTTTTTACTACATTTTGAAGATACGTGTCGATATTTTCAAGATTCAGCAGCAACAGAAAGAGCGTTAAAGCAATATTTGCCAACATACGATAAAACTCGGAAATACCTTGAGAAGGATAAATGGGTTAAAGAAATGCTTGCTGATTCAAAAATGGATAAAGCATGTGAACTAGCCGAAAAATATAAAGGTAGAGATTCTTATAGCGAGATTTATAAGGCGATTAAAAAAGTTAGTGAATCGTTATAATAAATATGGATTGATGAAAAAAGATTTATATACTGTTGTGGAAATCATAATTAGTGGAATTGTCATTGCATTTAAAAATGATCCATAACAGTTTTATTAAAGACACATCATTATGAAAGAAGAATTTGCAGATATACAATACGCGCAGATTAAAGAGTATAATTATACACAATGGTTTAATGAGGAACAATACAACGGAAAAATACTTTCGGAATCAGAACGTAAAGAATTTATTTCTGTTGTAGATGGTATTATAGCACAACACTCCGAGGGACTTCCGTTGATGATAAGTATTCTGGAAGATGCGAAAGAACAGCATGATGAATACCACGAAATAAACCGAATAGTTGCCTCTGTCTACTTATTTGTCCTTATTACAATGATTGACAGTATGGTTGCCGGAAAATACTTCATTCTTGCTGACCGTGACTATGACCGAAGATTTATGCGTGGAAAGTTGTTTGTAATCCTCAATGAGGGCTTCAAAAAACTCTATGGCTTTAATGATAAATCTCACAAGAATTCAGAATGGAACAGACTTCTACCCATAATGAAATACTTTCCGGAAGTAATTAACCGTCAATATCAGGATTTAACATATCTCCTTGAAAAACAATCCCATACCTCTTCATGGTGGAAAGACGAACGTAACTTTGAGACCCATCTTGACATTGAGAAATTATATAAATCTCGACAAGAAGAGATTATTGAAAGCAAAGTAATGACGGATTCTCTAAAACTTTATAACACATTGATGGCTGTAAGTTATTTCCTAGGAAATGTTCACACTTGTATTTTTAACTTCTTGTTGGGAAAATATCGTAGAGGTGAATTGTCCGAATGATACTCATTACGTCTTTTAAACATAACGTCAACATATCATTTTTTGAATGACTTGACCTATTAACAACTTATAATGTTAACTCGCTATCATTTAATTCTTTTCAGAGGCTTTGCAGTATAAACAAGATAATATTATGGATACAGAAGTATATAAAAAGAGTAAGGAATTTCTACGGACGGAAGGAATGCAGAAGATTATGGTATCAACGGATTTCTATTTTCAGAAAGCCAGAGATGCTTTTAATAAATTCATGGAGTATGATAACAGGCAGCTGATAGAAGAGATTATTGATTGGACTTACAATAAACAGCGTTATTCCGACCGAAATGATGTACAGGAGCTATTAGGATTGATAGACAATTTAGTTGCCTATTGTGATGTACATGCTTTTAACAAGGCGAAACTTAACGAATATGAGGACAAAAGGGTATTGGCAAGATCTAATATCCGGCAGAATGCATGGATAAAGCAATTGTTGCTGTACAAATTAGACAGAAACAAATGTACACCAGCAATACTTAACACTGTCAATTATATCCTTAAGCCTGAAACTAACATAAATATACTGAGTGAAGAGCACCGTTTTATTATATCTCAATTACTGTTGAAGAAGGATTATGTACATGATCACTTTGTGAGTGATGTATGTGATTTTTTTAAGGAATTAGATATACAGATCAGCAATCCGCTCAATAAGACGCATCTTTATTCCAGACTGATTTATAACTTAGCTGATATTTGGTGTGATATTGTCAAGGGACTAGTTGCCCGCGACAGGACTGAATGGAAAAATCAGTTGGAAACAGATTTTAAGAATGGTGCGAAATACAGCGTAACTTGGTGGCATGAATTACCTCAGCCAAAAAATAAAATTTTACCGCGTTTAAGAAAAACAATCGAGAATGATGGCTATTTTGATTTTTATTATGTAGAAAACAATGAGGCTGTATACAAGGCTACCGTTAATGACTTTGTTGAGGCTTCGGATTATTCGCTGAAGATGGAAGAATGGAAAAAAAAAGATCCTATATGGTTCAGTGAATCGTTGGACGAATATGTAGATGACAATAAAAGCGCTAAAATACTTTTTCTGTCATCACGTTTTGAACGCCTTCAGACCCCGATACCGATCGAACTTTTCAAAATTTATAAGGATAAGGGGTTACCAGTCAGAACACATTTAAGAGCATTCTCAGATATAGAACAAATAGAAATTAATATCATGGCAGACAGATTAGAATTATTAAAGCAAATTCTCCTGCAGAAGAAACAGATAATTCTTCAGGGGGCACCGGGTACAGGCAAGACATACAATACGGCGGCTTTGGCTTTGTCCATACTTGGCATACAGTTCAACCCGAATGATCATAATGAAATCATGAAATTGTATGATGAGCAAAGAAAAAATAATTGTATATTTTTTACAACCTTTCACCAATCAATGGGATATGAGGATTTTGTAGAAGGACTGAAGCCTGAAGTCGCAGAGAACGGTAAAGATGTACTTTATAGAGTCGAAGATGGAATATTTAAGAAAATCTGTAGTCAGGAGGAAAAACCGGATTTTGAACAACAGTACCAGCTGTTACAGAATTTATTGAAAAAAGGCGAATTAAAATTTGAGACAAAAACAGATCATTCACCTTTTACGGTAATACTCAACTCAAGTGGTAATCTGTCTATAAGTTCAGGCAAATATTTGGAAAATGGTAGTTCTGCGACCAGTATCACTAAAGAGAAATTAGAAAAAAGAGAGCCTGGTGACAAAAATTCCTGCTATATAGAGGTGATACGTGATTACATGAACAAGGAGCTGCAGGTCTCAAAACCTTGTGTACTTATTATTGACGAAATAAATAGAGGAAATATCTCCAAGATATTCGGTGAACTTATTACATTGCTAGAAGCAGACAAAAGACAGAATGGAGAACATCCTGTTTCTGTGATACTTCCATACTCAAAGAAAGAGTTTTCTGTTCCTTCGAACATCTATATTATAGGCACAATGAATACTACTGACAGAAGTACCGGACGTATTGATTATGCAGTGAGAAGACGTTTCGCCTTTTATACACTTGAGGCTGATACAGAAGCTATTGTCTCTCACTACAAAGAGAAGGTGGAACTTGGTGAAAAGGCAAATCAACTTTTCAATGCCGTTAAGGAATTTATCAGCGATAATAAGACTGAGGATCTGGAAATGGATGAATTGATGGTCGGTCATAGTTACTTCATGGCTTCTTCTGCCGAGGAACTCAGACTGAAGCTGGATTATGAGATTATTCCTTTGATTAAAGAGTATGAAAAAGACGGGATGTTACAGCCTTCTGATGAACTTAAAGATAAGATAAACGAATGGGAAAGTCTGCTGGATTGACATATAGAACCATTTTTCTGGAGGAGCATGGGAAACTATGTAACGAAGATATCCAATGTATCCTTGACAAGGGTATCTGTTTTCGTGAAACAGGGATAATGGAAAAGCCTGTGTATCTCGGGATAGGACCTGATATGAAAGCCAGTTATTTTATTGGAGCCGATTGGCTTGATGAAAAGGAAGGATTGTCTGTTGTAGTGCATCCTAAAAAAGAAATGGAGAATGTCGATTATTTTAAGATGTTCATGACCTGTCTAGAAAACGAACTGAGTTCTGACTATTTTTCCCTGATTTATGGCATTGAGTGTGAAAAAAAATATATAAATTGTGCAAGGCTACAGGATCAGATTACTCCTCTCTTGCTTATCCATTACTTGACTGTTCTTAAAAGATTAACGAAGCGCGGTCTCAGAAAGGATTATGTATTACAGGAGGAGAATCTTCAGTGTAAGGCGAAGGGACGTGTTTTAACCGGCGAAAACTTGCGTATGAACGTAATTGGCCGTCGGTTGGACAGATGTTACTGTAGTTTTCATGAATATACCGTCGATAGTCAGGAAAACAGGTTGCTTAAGAAAGCTTTACTTTTCACTGCCCGGTTCATCAGGAAGTTTGGTTCGCATGATTCTTTTGCGAGGCTTTCGGCTCTAACGAACTCCCTTTTGGCACAGTTTGAAAATGTAGGTGATGAGATTGAAATATACCAAATCAGGCGTGTAGCCGCTAATGGACTGTTTAAAGATTACAATGAGGCTGTCATTCTGGCAAAAAAGATTCTCAGGAGATTCGGGTACTCTATTGAGAAAGTTAATAGGACTGAGGGTGGTACTCCTGTATTCTGGATTGATATGTCACGCCTTTATGAGGTATATGTCTATAGTCTTTTGAACAGGGCTTACGGCAAACAGATTTTATTTCAGGTCAAAGGATATCACCAGTGTTCTGCCGATTTTATTAAACTCGACGAAAACTTGATTATTGACACCAAGTATAAACCAAGATACGAAAATGGCAACAAGGGTATTATTGATGATATTAGGCAAGTCAGTGCTTATGCAAGAGATGAGAAAATCATAAGCCATTTGAGTGATGCCCAGCCTTACATGGGAGAATATCCCTGCCTGATAATTTATCCGGAGAAACAAGCCTCTGATGATTTGGAAGTTACGCGATTTAATCATGAAGAAAGCTTGTTGCAGAAGGCACGGAAAATTAATGGATTTAGAAATTTTTACAAGTTGGGGGTAAGGTTACCTGTCAAAATATAAGGTCAGGGTAAACTTCTTAATGATTGTTTCCTATGGTAGTGTAAAATAAACTATGTCACGTATTATTTTCCCATTAGAAAACTCATCGGCCTGGGAACGACTAACGTTCGTCGAGATGGGTGGTTCCGTCCCGATGAGCGTAAAATTGCAATAACTTAAATAGTTCTCCGATGCAGAAAATGTTTTGTATCATTTTTGACTTGTAATAAATTGATATTTAATATATTATGTTTTTATGAAATGCTTCGGGGGACAAACTGGAGACAAAGATTTGCTGTCCAAAAGATAAAAAGAGCAAATATAAGGTCTATCCCTTGATGTTTTTTAGACCAATTTTTTGCCCCTCGGAAAGAATTCTCATCATATGGTGATATTCGAAGACATTGTAAATATAAAAAGTTTAGTCTGTTTTTTGTATATCTCTTCAAGTTCTAAACTAAACGGCTTTTATAAGCTCCCAAAGTCATACCTGTTTTTCTTTTGGCCAGCAAAATTGTTAAAGGGGGACATCACTTTGTCTTTCCAGCTCTATTTCTTTTTGCTAGTCGTTGTTTGGGCTATGTGCTTTGGCGGCATATCCTTGGTTTTACCTTTCCCTGTTTTAGACTTTTTCTTACTTCCTCCATTATTCCGCATATCCCTTTCGGGCTACCTGATGTGAATTGTGTGGCAAAGGTATTTGTCACGCCTTTCTTGTCTGCAAGGTCATAGCCTTTGAGTTCACAACCAAATCTTCACCTTCTACTATGCAAAGATATGCAGACTAAAAACGGCTAGCAATATAGAATCGCGTAGATGCTTATGTACAACCTCTGTTTTTACAAGTACACAGAATGTAGGGATAAATGCAAGTTGTTGTGTCTCATTGTTTTGCATATACGTGTTGTACGGCCTCTTTCCAGCCTTTTTGCAAAATATCCGCTATCAGATACAACGCACTGAGTGATAGGGCGTTTTCGCATGGATGTTACAGAATGTTTGTTGAATCTAAAGATTGTGGCTTTCTTGGAATTTCTTTGGTATCATTATGTTTTTTGTCGGAAAAAACGATATTAAAATAGGAATATATTAGAAATGAGCTACTTATTGGCTTTTTTCATAGAATGAGGTAATGACTTGGCAACAGTCTCAATTTCTGTAATTTGCGGCATTTTTCCGCTATACAACTCATATATGCTGCAAAGTTAAACAAAAAAGTGGCAATAGAAAACTTTATGCATCTAATTTCAACAAACACAATAAATTCCCTATTGCCACTTTCCAATTATTCTATGATGCCTGGTTTCGGAATTATGTGTATAACAAATCGTTGGTTATCTTTATTCCCTCTAACATCAGGTTGAACTCTAAATTTACTTGATTGTCCGCTTCCTGAAATTAGAACTTCACAATTACCAAGTGTATCAAATTCAATACCATTATTTGACCAAAATTTAATCAAAGCCAATGCCCTTTCATAGCTAAGTTCATAATTCCTTGTATAATAATCTTTTGACGATTGTCCTTCTACGATAAGCATATATTGAGCTTCAGGGATTTTGTTCTTTGCACTATTCATAAAACGGACAATTGCTTGACCAGCTTTTAGTAATTTATCAAGCTGCTCTTGCCCTATATCATTGATGTTAGAACTATAGGTGTTAAAAGAGACTTCAATGTCTTTTAATGTATGCCTTTTGAATTGCTCATCGTATTCGAAATACTTATTATCTATCTCTTTAATAGAGTTGTTTAATTCATCAATTTTTCTGAGCTGTTCCTCTTTAGCGTTTACCTCTTTATCTAATTGGGTATTAATACCTTTCATCTTAATGACACACACTATAAATAGAACAAGCATAATGAAAAACAAGCTTGTCATGAGGTCAGAATAACTTAACCAGAAAGTATTACTTCTGTTTTTTGACATAATTACTTTTCTTCTTTTAAGTCCTTAATAGATTCTGTCATTGTTTCTATAGCCTTAAGAATCGATTTGTTTAACTCTATATCCTCAAGTTGTGCATTATGAAAATCTGTTCTCAGATTTAAGATTTCACCCTTCATATCTTTATAACATTCCGCTTGAACTTGCGTATATTGTATCATTATATCAAGCACTTCTTTCAGCTTATCAAATGTATCAAAGAACTCTTTGTTATTGGTGACAAAATTCTGAATGTGTTCCGTTGATGCTGTAAGTTGTGCTGACAAACTTTCTGAAACGTGCTTCCCCTCAGACATAAGCAAATCAAATTCCTTTCTCCAAATCTCCCTTGCTTCTGCTCCTGTCGGGAAATGGGTTGTTATTGCTTCTTGAAACTCTCGCTGAAGCTCGGTAGTTTTATTCTGATTGCTTATCACAACAGAAAGTCCAGTAGAAAAATTTTCAAATTTGCCTATTAAGGTTTGCATTTGATTTATAACTCCTGACGTATTAGCTATTGTTGAATTTAGCTGCTCTTGATATGTGCGGAAAACAGTTAATGAATCAGCTGAATCCTTTAATTGCATAAAGGTTTCAGCAATCTTGTTTGCAGTTTGCGTTAAACTCAATTTGTTTATTTCCGCTAGAACCAAATGTTGTTTTTCCAAATTGTCGTTTAACAGTTCTGCTGAATCAGCATAAGCATCTAAATTTCTTCCAAATTTATCTACGAAGTGTCCTAGTACCCCTTTTAAAGAATTTAGGCTTGAAGCCATGCTATTTGATAATAATGGCATTAACTCTCGCCTTAGAAAATCCATGTAATCTTCTTTACCATCATTACATTTGCTTACAGCAGCTTTGTATGTTACAGCACTATTATAAACAGTAAACCCTAAACCTAATAAACTGGCGCACATAGCAGCGACAATACCATATAATAGATGCTGCAATCCGATTAGATTATTTGTGTTGCCAAAAATTTGGTTAAAATCTACGCCAAACAATCCTGTAATAATTCCAATAAAAGTGCCAGCAAGTCCTAAGTATAGAGGGACATTAAGGCTGTTTTGTATTTCATCCTCTAATGTTTCTTTTTGGCTTTCACATATATCTTCAAGTATTCCCAAATCAGCACTTGTTCCAGTGTTTTTACACAAATATTCATTTGTGCGATTGATAATAGTTTGAAATCTATTATTGGGAGATTTATCTTTCTCTGGAAAAACAATAAGTGATAAATCTGTATAATCTTTACCATTATCACCATTTTCATCATTATGACGTGGTGGAATACTTTGCAAAAATTTCTGTAAAGACACTTTGTCTTTTAGCACACTCGGCGTAATAGACGTTTCTTTTAGTGACAAGGTATTAACATCTTCAAACAAACTATTAAGCTCTTTGATTTTTCCTTTTGTTTTAAGAAAACTGCGAAATTGAAATATAACAACAGCAGTAACTATAACAACTGCGATAATTAAACCGATGTATTCTTGTATCATTTCCATCTTTACAAATTCTAATGTTTAACTTATTCTTCAAACAAGCTTTTATTTTGTACGCTTTTACGCTCTTTTATCCTACGCTTTAATTCTTTCTTAACTTCTTTCTCCCTAACTTTCTTTGTCTCCATTTCTTCTTGGGTCATTGGCTGGTACCCCTCTATGCCATTGGGGTACTTACCTTCAATGTATAATTTTACTAACCCTGCATGTGACAGTGGCTTTGAAATATCTCGAAAGTCTATATTGGTATTATAATCTAATAATACAATATCTTGGATTTTGCTTTGTGCTTTTATTCTTTCTATGACATGATGAACTTCGGGAACATTATCTAACACCCATTTATATGTTGGAAGATAGATAAGCATCCTCGCTTCAAAGTATCCCAACAATTCTTGGCTATAAGCACCCTTACTATGTCCTTTGGGTATTCCATATTTTCGCACAGTTCGTTTTAAATCTCGCATTGTATCATTCTTGAATGTAGCAAAATCTACACCTGCATTTTCAAAGACTTTTAGCCCTTGCCACACTGCCTCGACACACGTAGCCTTTAATCCGTCTGTAAAGGGAATAGGTATATTTCCATGTGGATAAAACGGACTCAATATTTTTGCATATCGTGTCTCTGAATTAGAAGTAATATCTAGTATTATAGCATTGGGATATTCTTCCTTTATTTTTTCTATTTTTCTTTTTCTATTTTCTATATAAATCATAACTCAAAAATTATCAAGATTTACAATATATTCTTTTGAAACGAAGGTCTTTACCATAACTTCCGCTTGATGGGGTTTAAAATCAGCATCATTTCTACTGACATATTTCCTTTGAGTTGCATTAAAGTTTACTCTTTCCAAATCTTCTAATTCTCCTCCGTGGGTATGAAGTTTATCTGCTGCATTAATATCTGAAAACAATGTGCCTTTTAGTAAAGCGACATCAGCTTTGATTTTTAAAATGACTATATCACTTCCCGATTGCTGCAAACGATAAGCCATAGGATGGTCATTACAAAAGCTCAAACGAACATAATCTTCTAAACCATATTTTTTATCTAACTCTTGAGAATCATAATCACCACCTTGACACGGAATAGTTATATTGTTTTTCTTGCAATAATGCCATGAGAATAGACCGCCATGCAACTTAATTGATGGAATATTTCGCCTATCTGTAAAATGATATAGATACTGAATACCATTATTATCCAATACTTGTTTGAAAGCAAACCAGTTTTCTTTTCGCTCAATAGATATGACTTCTAATTGTTTCCTTTCTGCTAATTCTGCTTGCTCTTTTTTTCTGGCTTCTTCGGCAAGCCTGTCTGCTTCCTGTTGTCGTCTTCTTCGTTCTTCTGCTATTCTTTTTTCATTCTCTATCCTTTCCTTTTCTTCTCTTTCTCTTTTTTTGCATTCTTCTTCCTCTTTGCGCTTTTGTTCTTCGGCTAACCTAACAAGTCTTTCATGTTCTAATTTTCTTTCTAATTCAGCTAAGGATTTCTGTAAAAACGTGTATTTCCTTCTTATGGACGACTCTTTTGTGCGCACTATTTCATGCGTAATTACATCCATTATTTGCTTTGCATCTTGAAGCTTTTGTTGCGCAATAAAGGTTTCAAGTTTGTCTAATAATAACTTTACCTTTTCTTCTTGCACCTTTAATTCATGTGCCTCTTTTCTTAATCTGTCATCTTTTAAAGTTTGAAGAGAAGGTATATTCTCAAATTTACGCGGAGAAAAGACGCGAGTTTGTAATTCATCTTTTGGAGAAGGAGTATTTAAAGAATACCAATCAATTGGCGATTGTTTAAGTTTGTTCCTATTTTGTTTTACACGTTCTTTCCTTTTGTCAAGTTCATCACAAAGCGACTTGGGCACAGATGGCTTGGGTTCACCATTTGCAAGGATTCCAGTTGGTGAACTATCATATAATCCAAATAGTTTTTTAAGCCATTTAAAAATCATACCATATACCTTTTAACACGAAGCGTGAACTGTATGT
>ULYD01037254.1_pt1 | contig 36673 bp, 23 predicted proteins | sample 1961831 | NCBI WGS metagenome assembly ULYD01 (sample SAMEA4835854, study PRJEB28245) | human gut metagenome | biome: gut microbiome; material: fecal sample | place: Denmark | collected 2008 | reverse complement strand
GGCAAGCATATAGTGGAGATGATACTGCCTATACATTTCATGGAGGACGGATCGTGGAAGTTCATAGGATATAAGGGACTGGCAAGCCACGGCGGAACCATCGGACTTATCATTGCCCTCTGGCTCTATGTCCGCCGAACAAAGATTAATATCTGGCGAGTGCTCGACAACGTGGCGATAGCAACTCCCGTAACGGCATGCTTTATCCGACTGGGCAACCTCATGAACTCTGAAATAATAGGCAAGGCAACCGACGTGCCCTGGGCGTTCATCTTCGAGCGCGTTGACATGATTCCGCGCCATCCGGGACAGCTCTACGAGGCAATAGCCTACGCCATTTTCTTCTTCATAGGATGGTATTTCTACCGCAAAAAGCCGCAGCGCGTTGGTACAGGATTCTTCTTCGGACTCTGCATAACGCTCATCTTCACGGCACGATTCTTCATCGAGTTCACAAAGGACATACAGAAAGACTTCGAGGCTTCAATGCTGCTCAACATGGGACAGCTGCTCAGCATACCGTTTGTAATCGTCGGACTGCTCTGCATGAAGGGCGGAAAATGGATGCAGAAACTGGGCATTGAGAAATAGACTGATATTCTACGGCTTAACGGCCGGAATAGGGAAATATAAAGTAAAACAAGGGAAATTAGGGGAAATTTTCGGAAAATTTCCCCTAATTTCTTTTTTATTGCCCATTACGTTCAAGCCAAGCAACATAACAAAAGGGATTTTCTGCCGGACATAAAATCCGTTCTGACGCGCTTTCTTGTGTTCGGCGTGAAGATGTAGGGCTATGCATGAGAAAACGGCTCACGCGGGCTTAAAATGGCGTTATAAAAGAATGTCAGCATGACTTCATGATGCTGACGCGCAACAATGATGCCATGCTGACATATAGAGCATATAATCTGACAAGGATTAATCAAGCTTCAGCTCAAAGTCCACCACGTCGAGCCAGCGCCCGAGCTTGTAGCCTACATCATGAAAATGCGACGCCTGACTGAAGCCCAGCTTGCGGTGAAGCTCTATGCTCGCCTCGTTGCAGCCCGTTATGCAGGCTATCAGCACCTTGTATCCGCGCCGGCGGCACTCGTCTATCAGGCGGTGCATCAGGGCGGTGCCGAGGCCGCGGCGGGTGAAGTCGGGCGAGAGATATATCGTCGTCTCGTAAGTGTTGCAGTAGGCTGCGCGCTCCTTCCACGGATGGGCATAGCATATTCCTGCCACGCGTCCGTCTTCCTCAGCCACAAGATAAGGGCAGCTTGCCGATATGTGCCCCACCCTTTCGGCCATCTGCTCTTCGGTGAGCGTCTCGGTCTCAAATGTCTCAACGCCCTCTACGATGTATCTGTTGTAGAGCGCGGTTATCTCCTGAACGTCTTTTTCCTCAACGTAACGTATCATTTCTGTATAATTTATGTTTGCTTTATCTCTTTATCCTCTACGTGCCGCTGCCTGCCATGCGCTGACAGATGCCGCAGGCACCCTTGCATACATGCAACACAATCGAAGCCTGACGCCTGACATGCGCCTGACCTCGATTGCAGTATGAATAATCCGAGCACAGGCCGTGACAGGCCCGGCGTGACTTTACTGTCTGTTCACGCTGATCTTAATGCTGCGGTCGGCTATCTTCACCAGCACGACGCCGTCCGTGCGGCCTGCGCTGAGCGTTATGCTGCCTGCCGACGCCTTGCCTGCCGAGAGCATCATGCCGCCCACGCTGTAGAGCGCAACCTGCTCGCCGTCGGCAAGTCCGCTTACGGTGATGCTGCCGTCATGCGAGCTTACCACTACGCCGCGGCGCTCGTCAAGGTTTATTCCGGCTGTGTTCAGCGTGGCGTCGATGAAGCACAGCACGGCCTTTGCCTCCTCGCTGTTAAGATAGCCGTGTGCCGATGCATACACGGTTATGTCGTATGCCGCGCCGAGAGCCACCTTGCCGTCGGCCGAGTAGGCTCCTTCAACGGCGTCAGATGCGCTTATCGTGTAATGATATTCCGCCCCTTCGGTGGCGCATCCGAACGTCAGCGAGTTGTCGGCATAGGCTATTGTCGGCGTGGCGCACCTCACGGGGTCAACCACCTGTCCGTCTTCCTCTATGATAAACTTAAACCCGCTCCACGGCTCCTTGACCTTATAGAGCGCCGTGGTGCCTACCGGCACGTGCAGGCGGCACTCTGTGTATATGTCGCCAAACACGAAATTGCTCGTGCTCACCTCGTCAGGGTCGTCCCACTGGCAGGTTACGTCGGCAAGATAGGTGCAGTCCGAGAAGCTGCCGCTGCCCAGCGTCTCTACGCTCCTTGGCAGCAGTATCGAGGTCAGTCCGCTGCAATTGCGGAAGCATCCTGCGCCAATGTTCTTAAGTCCGGCAGGCAGAGCTATTCCGCTGAGCGAGGTGCAGTTGCTGAAGCAGTCATCATACAGCTTCTCGATACTCTCCGGCAGGGTTACCGAAGCCAGCTTTGAGCAGTAGCTGAAACATTCTTCGTAGAGCCTCGTTACGCCGCTCGGCACGACTATCGACTCTAAGGCGGAGCAGCTCTCGAAGCATCTGCTCTCTATGTTGTCTATGCTGTTGGGCAATGTTATGGCCTGAAGAGCGGTGCAGCCTGAGAAGCAGCTGCTCCTTAAGTCGGTGATGCCGTCGGGCAGACTGACCGACGTGAGCGAAGTGCAGCCCGAGAAACACTCCTCGCCAAGCTCCCTCACACCCTGCGGGATGTCTATCGACTCGAGCGAAGTGCAATGATAGAAGCATCTCTTCTTCAGCTCCGTCAGGCTTCCCTCAAACTTCACCGATCCAAGCGACGAACAGCCGTGGAAACAGCTCTCGCCCATAGTGGTCAGACTTGCCGGCAGAGTTACCGACGTGAGGCTCTTGCAGGCGTAGAAGCACTGATAGCCAAGCTCCGTGATGCCCTTGGGCAGACTGATTGCCTTAAGCCTGTCGCAGCCTGAGAAACATGCGCTGCCAAGCGATGTAACTCCTGCCGGCAGCTCAATCGCCTCAAGCATGTTGCAGCTCTCAAAGCACATATCGCCGAGCGATACGAGAGCTTCGGGCAGGTCTACCGACTTAAGAGAGTAACAGAAAGAGAAGCTGTTGCCACCCAGCGAAGTTATGTTGTCGGGCAGGTCTGCCGATACAAGCTTAGAACACGACGAGAAGCACGACGAGCCCATCACGGTAACAGTGTTGGGAAGCACAACTCCCGTAATGTCGTTTCCGCTGAAGGCGTTGCTCTGCACGGTAGTAACTGTATAGTCTTCTCCGCCATATCTCACGGTCTCAGGTATCACGATGTCTCCCGTAAGTCCATTCTGCTGCATCACCGACGCCTTTCCGCCGTCGAGCAGATAAGTTATTCCGTCGATTACAGCCGTCTCCTGTGCGCTGCCTGCCAGGGTCATCGCCGCTGCCAGGCATGTAAGGATAATTTTCTTCATAAATTGTTTTTTTAAATGTTCGAGAAATGTATGTGTTAACTTGTTTTATTTGTAAAAATAACCGATTGTTTCTAAGTGCAAAAATAAGAAAAAAACAACAAACCGCAAGTCCCAGTCCTAAAAAACAGCGTTTTGTGACGGCCAACGCATTGTCTGACATTATCCACTGTCGCTGAATGTTTGACTTGCATTATCTATGCCATCAATATATCTCATACTTTCATGCCCCCAAAACATGATTTTCATGATGGCTGAAAAAGTGTAAGAAAACATAAGATTATTATTAAAAGCAACGTCCCATCCACCATTGAGAGTACTTTAACTGTAACCAAAATCACACTTTCCAGTTTCAGATTATTAACCTATCGTTTATGTGTCTTAACAGGGCCGGTTTGATATTAAAACCGGCCCTGTTAAGACACATAAACATAAACTTCTTGCATAATTTGCTCATTGCCAAATTAATCAGAAATCTTTTATTTCAGAAAAAGACTTTCTCGTGCTGACTGCATATTCTACAAAACACTTTCACTTTATCTACGCTTAAAATAAATATAACCAATAACAACTTTTATACAAAATCCCAATATAGTATATATTATCTTTCCTTTGAAAGTTTCTGATATATCGACGGTGTCATACCCATAACATTCTTAAAGCAGCGTATAAAACTCACCGTATTGCGGAATCCCACATCACAGGCAATAGCCTTAATCGTAAAGCAGTCATAATCCGAATCGGTCATACGGCGGCATGCCTCCTTGACGCGATACTCATTCAGCAGCGCCTTGAAATTCTTATGATAGGTACGGTTAATAACCACCGACACATATTTTGTGTTCGACTCTACCCTTTCAGCCATGGCGCTCAGACTGAAGTCGGGGTCAGATATTACAGAAACGTCCTCAAATACAGACACTATCTTGCAGAGCAGCTTATCCTGTATATCCTTTACATATTGGTCATCATAAATATCCCTGACAGCGTCAGACACGACTTCGCCTTCGTCACATTTCTGGTCCGATGCGGCCATGACACCACCCACGGCCTTGTCTCTTTCCTCCCTCATGGCCACATATCTCTCCCTGAGCATATGATCCTTGGCCTCCGCCTCGTTAAGTTCCTTGTCTTTGTCTATAATGAGGCGCTGGGCCTTTCTTAATGATATGTTTTTCTTTATAAGCGCAACCGTCAGCACAATAAATATCAGTATAACCGCCAGTCCTGATATAAGCATCGTGCTCAGCTTGTTGATACGCCCCATGGCTTTGTTGTCCTTATACTGCGTAATGTTGTTCTGGGCACGGAAGAATCCTGACATGTCATACACCTCATTTTTCAGTTTATAGTACTTCCGCATATAGATGTCAGAACTGTCCTTAATGTCCAATCCCGAAAAGGCGTCGGCTATCATCTTGTACGAATTGATGATCATATCCTTTTCAGATATTTTCTCAGCTGCGGCAAGACACTTACGGCCCATACAGAGAGCCTTGTCCCAGTCGCCCTTCTTAATCATAAGATTGCCTATCTCACTGTCCTGAAACAGCACATATACCGCTGGCATATTATGGTCTATGGCATATTGTCTTGCCTCTGCGTGCGAAGCCTCTGCCTTGTCATACTGTTTCTTTGCGCGCTCAAGCCTTGCACGCTCATATATAAAGAAATATCCGTTTTTCACACTCTTATCCTTAGGGAGCATATCGCCCAACAGGCGGTAATACTTAGACGCATTGGCCGTGTCGGAAATCTCGCTGTAGAACGATACAAAATTTGAAAGAAATGTTATCTGTTCATTATATCCATACCTGGAGGCGATGTCATACCCCTTATGAGCAAAAAAAAGAGAATTGTCAATGTCGCCGAAATCATGATAAATTATGCTCAGATTGCCGTAGCATTTCATGGCCATGCGGTAATCGTCTGTCTCCAGAGCTGCTATCAGACCTTTTATGTAAAACTGGAATGCGTTTACGTATTCATTGTTCTGCTTGTATAAATCAGCCTCCTTGACAAACTGTGAAGCAGGTACTGACGAAGCAAATGAAATTTGCCATGACACTATTAAAAAGAATGCTATATTGACAATTTTTCTAAATTTCATCAGATTTAAGATTTTGAAAAGCAAAGTTATAATTTTTATTCTAAAACGATAATAAAATGCTAAAAAATAATTTTTAAGAGCCAAAAAAGACGATAATATCATTATATTTCTTGAAATATAAACTATTTACAGATAAAATATTGCCATTAAAAGATCTTTTTGGGTATATTAGCGGCGACATTTAATTTTATTCACCTAAAATTCTATTATCATGAAAAAGTTTTTACTTTACTTGATTGCAGTCACCATGATGAACAACATGGCGTATGGATGGGAAGACGATGTGTCGAAGAACACACAGATCACTCCCACAGGGTTGACATACATTGAAAATGATGTCAAGACTAACAAAAATGGAATGACATACGTTTTCATGATGTGCGGAGGCGCGGACATCTCCATGCGTCTTCAGATTGTAGACCCGAACGGAGAAAGACTGCTGTCGCGAGGTGGACAAATAATATCGGAAGAGCCAAACAGGTCGTGGTTCGGATTCAACCAGTATATGGAACTCGACAAGGACGGCAATGTTTTCATAGGAGTGCAGGACTATAGAAATCATGTAGAAGAAGAAAAACTTACTTACACTATATATAAATACGACCAGTCAGGCAATAAGCTTCTTGACGGCATTACACTAAACGACGGTATAGGCCATGCTCTCGAGACAGGATTGTCTATGTGCGCCACCGACGACGGAGGATGTGTATGCGCATATCAGTATACAGACGAAGAACAAGGATCTGACTTCATTTTTGTAGAGAAAATAAGCAATGAAGAAAAGTCTCTGTGGAAAAAAATATTATACCAGAGCGAGAACTTTACATTCCCATATCCTTTCGTTACAGATGCCGGAAACGGACGTGTACTTGTGCTTATAACCACTGAAATAGGAGAAATAAAAGCACAGATAATAAAACCTGACGGAACGCTTGAGAAAGAAGACTTTGAAACAGTATACACAGAAGGATTCGCCTCTTCAAAGATATGGGAGGCCATGCAGGTTGAGGAGCTGCCTGGAAACAAGACCCTTGTAACAATCGTAGACGGAAGATACCATGGCCGCATGCTGGTAATCAACGGAGACGGAAGCATAGGCCTTGACGGAAGCAACACAGGCGTGCAGGTCAGCGGTGACTATTATGCATCGGGAACACCGGCAATAGCATACAATGAGCAAGACGACACATACACATGCGCCTTCAAGATGTTCGACATAGACTACTCGGCATATCAGTCTATGTGGCTGCAGAAATACAGCGGTAAAGACGGAAACGCCATATGGGATGAGCCTAAAGAGCTGGTTGCCTTCCAGACTGATTACCAATACGGATACTACGTGATGCGCAATGCTGGAGACGGGCGGTCCGCACTGTTCTACATGAAGATGGACAACAGCAACTATAATGACGTGAAGGCATACATGCAGGTGATAGAAAGCGACGGTAGCATACTGTCAGACCCGGTGCCGTTTACGACAGCCGCTTCGAGCAAGCAGACTCTGAGAGTGTCTGAGCTAACAGACGGACAGTTTGTCGCCGCATGGGACGACAAGCGCAACTCGCAGATGTCGCTCTTCATGCAGAACATAAAATTTGACGGAACAACAGGCATAAGCTGCCCTGAGACAATAACAGCAGGAAAAGACGTCAAGACAGAATACTTCTCTTCTGACGGAAGAAAGCTCAACTCACTGCAGAAGGGACTTAATATAATAAAGACGACAGACGGAAACACCGTAAAGACGGTGAAAATAATTAAATAAGTCAAAGTGTTTGCCAACATCGTATATTAAATTAATAAATTACAACTATGAAAAGATTTTTCATCACAATAGCATGCCTGGCAACTATATTTGCTGCCAATGCACAGACAGAAGTAACGCTCGAGACAGCAGGAACGCTTAAAGATAAGATATCTTCAGAAGACAAATACACCATAACAGAACTTAAGGTCAATGGCCCGGTGAACGGTACTGACATGATAATGCTGCGCGACATGGCCGGAATAGACCTCGACAACAACGTAACTGAGGGCAAGCTCGAAAAACTCGACATGACAGGCGCAACCATAGTAGAGGGCGGAGAGCCTTTCTATACCGACTATTCGTCGATGACCGACTATTACACCACCAACAACGAAATCAGCGACATGATGTTCTACATGTGCGGAGCACTGAAAAGCTTTACCATGCCGGCCAGTGCCACTGCCATAGGCGAGAATGCGTTCAAGAAATGTACCGGTCTTTATGAGATAAACCTCTCTGAATCGGTTACCGAAATACGTAAGGGAGCCTTCTACGGAACAGCCATCAAGGAGTTTGTGTTCCCGGAAAACATAATGCCGTCAGAAGAAATGTTCTCCAACTGCCAGTATCTTACAAAGGTAACACTGCCGCAGAATTGCACCGTGATACCAGAAAGTGCTTTCAGCGCAACGGCCATTGCCGAGATAGACATACCTTCAACGGTTACGGTAATCGGTAAAGACGCTTTCAGCGGATGTCCGCTTACAAGCATAACCATGCCTGAAAGTCTTTTAGAAATAGGCGAAATGGCATTCATGGGATGTGACGCACTTGAGGAAATTCATTTTAACGACAAGCTTCAGAAAATAGGATACTCTGCTTTCAGCTGGTGCGAAAATCTCGTAAAAGCAGACCTGCCAAACTCTGTAACTGAAATGGGCAACAGCGTTTTCTCAACATGCGACAACCTAACAGAAGTACATCTGCCTGAGGGACTTACAGAGATAGTAGACGGAACCTTTGATCGCTGCGACAACCTGTCAAAAGTCAACATTCCTCAGAACATCACGCGCGTCGGCGACTTTGCCTTCCAGAACAATTCTCTGATAACAGAATTCACGTTTCCAGAATCTGTTGTCGAAATCGGTGAAAATGCGTTCAGCTATACTGGACTGACCGAAATAATACTGCCTGCCAACCTTACAACACTGAAAAAAGGAGCATTCAACGGATGCAGAGAAGCTACAAGAATAGTGCTTTCAGACAAGCTGACATCACTGCCTCAGAATGCTTTTAACGGATGTTCCAAGGTTGAAGAACTTACCATAAACGAAGGAGTAACAGAAATTGGCATCATGGCTCTGTTGGGATGCTCTTCAATGAAAAAGCTCACGTTGCCGTCATCGCTCCAGTCTATAGGACAGATGGCAATAGCTCTTAACGATGCGCTCGAGGAGATACACTGCAAGGCGGCTAAGCCTGCCACATGCGACAAAAGCGTGTTTATAACAGACTTTGGTGACGTGCCTACAAACTGCACATTGTTTGTGCCAGAGGGAAGCAAGGCCGACTATGAAGCTGCCGACACATGGAGCCTGTTTACAAAAATAACAGAAGAAAATACTACCGGAATAAGCGTGGCTGATGCCGAAGGCAAAAAGATATCAGCACGCTACAACATGGCCGGACAGCGCATAAGCCAGCCTGAACCAGGAATTAACATTGTGGTGTATGACGACGGAACTGCCGAGAAGATTATTGTAAGATAAAACAAGTCTTATTACAACTGTAGATTATAAAAAATTAATGCGGAAATCCCGGATTTGTGTTTAAAGCCTTGTGTCTTTAAAGTGACAAATCCGGGATTATTTTTACTCATCTTACAATGCCCGCAACAAATACACACAATGTCCCAAATACTTAATACGGCACACTAAGCCTGAATTGGACAATACATAATTTGAGAGTTTGGAGAAGATATGTCGGCACACAAAAACTGTATTATTCATAAACATGGCACACCGCGTTATATAACATATTACCCGACCGTGTCGTCCGGCAATTAAGAAACAGCGTGGCCAAACACTGTCAGCATCCCGAATACGCCGCACACAAAGACTTACTGGCTGTCAATTATATATCAGCCGGCTTGACAATCCTTCTTATTCAGGCATTACCCCTGCCCTATTTTCCTGTAACAATGCGCTTTATATCGTTCAGTTTGTTGAGTGCCTCCACAGGTGTAAGGTTGTTGATGTCGAGCCCCAGTATCTCGTCGCGCACCTGGCACAGCACCGGGTCGTCAAGCTGGAAGAAGCTTAGCTGCATGCCCTCGCGGCTCATGTTGAGCTTCTCGGCCGAAGGCTTGCCCACGCCTCCCACCTGTGCGTTGTCGGCCTCCAGCTCTTTCAGTATGGTCTCTGCCCTCTTCACGATGCTCTTGGGCATGCCCGCAATCTGTGCCACGTGTATACCGAAAGAGTGCTCGGAACCTCCCGGCTCGAGCTTTCTCAGGAACACAACCTTGCCTCCCGACTCTCTCACGCTGACGTTAAAGTTCTTTATGCGTGCAAAGTTCTTTTCCATCTCGTTGAGCTCGTGATAGTGAGTGGCAAAGAGAGTGCGCGCCTGAGCCTTGGTGTGCTCGTGCAGATACTCCACTATGGCCCACGCTATGCTTATTCCGTCGTATGTTGAAGTTCCGCGGCCAAGCTCGTCGAAGAGCACGAGCGAGCGCGGAGTAACGTTGTTGAGGATGTTGGCTGCCTCGGTCATCTCAACCATGAAGGTCGACTCGCCCAGCGATATGTTGTCCGACGCTCCCACACGTGTGAATATCTTGTCCACCAGACCTATCCTCGCGCTCTCTGCCGGCACGAAGCATCCTATCTGGGCCAGCAGCACTATCAGAGCCGTCTGTCGCAGCAGAGCCGACTTTCCGGCCATGTTCGGACCTGTGATTATTATTATCTGCTGCTTCTTGTCGTCGAGATATATGTCGTTGGGCACATAGCTCTCGCCCACGGGCAGCTGCGTCTCTATCACCGGGTGGCGTCCCTGATGTATGTCGAGCACAATGTTGTCGGCATCAATGGCAGGACGGATGTAGCCGTGTTCGGCGGCAGTCTTGGCGAAAGACAGCAGACAGTCGATACGGGCTATGAGCGAGGCGTCGGTCTGTATGGCGGGGATATACTCCTGCATCGACAGCACCAGCTCGGAGAACAGCTTGCTCTCGAGCTGCAGAATCTTGTCTTCGGCGCCCAGAATCTTCTCCTCATATTCCTTCAGCTCCTGCGTTATATAGCGTTCGGCGTTGGCAAGAGTCTGCTTTCTCACCCACTCCTCCGGCACCTTGTCCTTGTAGATGTTGCGCACCTCGAGGTAATAGCCGAACACGTTGTTGTAGCCTATCTTCAGCGACGATATGCCCGTAAGCTCGGTTTCGCGCTCCTGTATCTTCAGCAGATAGTCTTTGCCGCTGTAGGCAATGTTGCGCAGTTCGTCGAGTTCGCTGCTTACGCCGTTCTTTATCACGCCGCCCTTGCTCACGAGCTGCGGCGAATCTTCGTTCACCTCGCGCTCAATGCGGTCGCGCAGGCCCTCGCACAGCGCCATCTGGTCGCCTATGCGGCGCAGCACGGCGTTGTCTGCCTCGAGACACGCACGCCTTACGGGCACCAGGGCCTGCAGGGCTGTCTTGAGCTGCACCACCTCGCGCGGCGACACACGGCCCACGGCAACCTTTGATATGATGCGCTCCAGGTCGCCAATACGGTGGAGCTGACTGTCGAGAAGGTCTTTAAATTCGGGATGGCGGAAGAAATATTCAACCACGTCGAGCCTGTCTTCTATCACGCGGGCATCTCTCAGGGGGAACACCACCCAGCGCTTCAGCATGCGGGCGCCCATGGGCGACACGGTGCGGTCTATCACGTCGAGCAGCGACGAGCCGTCGTCCTGCATGGGGTGCAGCAGCTCCAGCGAGCGTATGGTGAACTTGTCGAGCCTTACGTAGCGCTCTTCTTCAATGCGCGATAGCGACGTTATGTGGCCAATGTGCGTGTGCTGCGTCATCTCGAGATACTGAAGTATGGCTCCGCTCGCCACCACTCCACTCCTGAGATGCTCCACGCCGAAGCCCTTGAGCGACTTTACGTCGAAGTGGCTCAGCAGCTTCTGGTTGGCCGACTGCTCGGTGAACACCCAGTCGTCGAGCTCGAAGGTGAAGAACTTGTTGCCGAACCAGCGCTCAAACTCTGCCCTGCGGCCGCGCTCAAAGAGCACTTCCTTAGGCGAGAAGTTGACGAGCAGCTTCTCTACATAGTCGTAGGAGCCTTCGCCCGTGAGGAATTCGCCGGTAGATATGTCGAGAAACGCCACTCCGCACGCCGTCTTGCCGAAGTTGACGGCTGCCAGAAAGTTGTTTTCCTTGTAGTTAAGCACGTTGTCGGTCATGGCCACTCCGGGCGTAACCAGTTCGGTTATGCCTCGCTTAACGAGCTTCTTTGTGAGCTTGGGGTCCTCCAGCTGGTCGCAGATGGCCACTCTCCTGCCCGCCCTTACGAGCTTTGGCAGATACGTGTCGAGCGCATGATGCGGAAATCCGGCCATCTCCGTAGGGTCTTTCGAGCCTCCGTTGTTGCGCCTGGTGAGCGTTATGCCCAATATCTTGCTGGCGTCTACGGCGTCCTGAAGGTATGTCTCATAAAAGTCTCCGCAACGAAACAGCAGCAGCGCGTCGGGGTGCTTTGCCTTCAGCGACATAAACTGCTTCATCATCGGGGTTAGTTCGTTGTCTTTCTTTGCCATGATCTGTTGTGGATAGCCTGCCTGTTCTGGTCTGTAAGTCAGGCACTATGGGTTATTTTCAAGCTGCAAACTTACTAATTTTTTTCCAATTTCTGACTGACAGAAAAGGAAAAACAGCTGAAAACTGAGAATTGAAAGACAATTAAGCGGCTGTTCTTAATCTCTTCCAATTCTCAGTTTTCAAATCCCAATTTTCTATTTCTTATAAGTTTGTTGTCATCTTTTTCCGCTGAAGCCCTTTGTCGGAGTGGTTTTCTGCGTCGTTGTCGATGGCTTAGCCGACGTGGTGCGAGTGGGGCGCGAACCGCTGAACGAGCCTGAAGGCTTTGCAGTTGTGCTGCCCGATGTGCCCGTACCTCTCGACGGACGGCTCGTAGCGGGCTTGCCGGCTGAGGTTGTAGGCTTCTTGTTAGTAGTGGGACGGCCGTGCGACGCGGTGCCCGTAGAAGGCTTGGGGGCCGTAACCGTGTGGCCCTGATTAGTCGGTTTAGAGGGCTTCGGGGTTGTCGTCACGCTGTGGCCCGAGTGGTTTGTGGTGCCCGTCCTTACCGGCGTCAGCTTGTGAGCGCTGCTGTATGTGCGGCCCTTATACCAGCTCTTGCCGCCGTTGCTGCGCCAGCTGTGGCCTCCGCGGTAGGTGGTGTAGACGCTGGGGCGGCTGTAATAATAGTAAGAGCGGTCGGTGTAGCGCGTGTAGATGCTGTATCTGAAGCCCGAACTCCAGTAGACCGGACGGTAGAAATATGTCCTTGACATATACAGGTTATACTGTGCCGCGGTGAGCACGTAGCTCAGGTCGAGGTTGCGGCGCGTCCAGCACGTAGAGTAAAGGTCGTCCTGATAGTTGAGCGCCATAAGATAGTCGAGGTTTATTTCATACACGGCGTCATACTGACTCTCATACAGTCCCAGTTCGTATGCCATCTTGTCTGTCAGGAACAGGGCCTCCTCACGGGCCTGCGTATATGTCATTGCCTGCAACGTAACCGTAGTTATCATCATTATGATGAAGGATGTAAGTAATCGTTTCATAACCGTCAATTTTTAAAATGTTAGACAATCAGCAGTATCAAACAAATGTTCTGAGAGCAAAGATAGTGAAATTTGGGCTAAAGTGCAAGCAGTTTACCCTACAACAGCATCGGATTTTCCCTACAATTGAGCGGGATTTGCCCCCGCACACGGCACAGACGGGCACGACTGCCGTGCCTGAAGGGCAGGGCAGAGGGGGCAGAAAATAAAACTTTTTTTAATGTTTTTATATCGCATTGCGAACATATATTGCACAAAAGCGGCATAATTTTGCCCCCGGAACAGGACCTTAGCCCGACAAGGAGAGATTGTTACATGAGATAACACGGGCCCGGCGCCGCCACGCAAGCTACCGCGGGGCAGGGCAGAGGGCACATATACAACAGACCTTTAAAACTGATTTTAGAAATGATTGTAAGTATTAACCTGAACGAAGAGAGACAGAAAGACTTTGCCGACATGCTGAGTAAGGAACAGCGCGACAGCGCAAGGCGCATAATGGCGCAGCAGCTGGGCCAGCTGCTGACACGCAACCCGGCCGAAAACCTGTACTGGACGGAGAGCAAGACCGACCTGATGGAGCTGGTCTACGACGTCTACATGGCCGAAAGCCCCGTTGACAGGCTGGGCCGCCCCTACAGCTTCAGCGAGATGGCGCGCAGGGCATGCACCGTGCTGCACGTGCCCATGCCGAAGAATCCCTACGCCATGGTGTATAACGCAAGGGAGAGGAAGGGCGTGAAGCAGAAGTCGTTCTTCAGCCGCTACTGCTGGCTGATGTACTGCAGGCACTCGCGCAACCCGCTCTACGCCATGATAAGATGCATGCGCTGAACAGACAACGCAACGGCAAGGTAACCATGAAAAACATTTACAGACCATAAAACACAAGACAATGGACAAGAACACACAGACAAGACTATCGGAACACTTCACGCTGGAGGAGATGTGCCGCTCGGGCGCGGCAGTAAGACACCGCATAGACAACACGCCCGACAGAGAACAGACCGAACGCCTCAGGCAGCTCTGCCTGAACGTGCTGGAACCGCTGCGCAGGCGATTCGGCGTGATACGCATAACGAGCGGATTCCGCTCCGAGCGGCTCAACGCCATAGTGGGCGGGGCAGACACCTCGCAGCACATGAGGGGCGAGGCTGCCGACATACACATATCGGGCATGGAGACGGGGCGCAAGATGTATGCCTACATAACCGCAAACCTCGACTTCGACCAGCTGCTGTTTGAGCACTCCATGAGCAACGGGGCATGCTGGCTGCACGTCTCCTACAAGGCCGGCAAGGGGCAAAACCGCCGCCAGGCCATACCTTTCTACAAGGCGGCATGACCCCACGCAAAATGCTGACACCCAGCACATTGCAAAAGGCAGCCTTTCGTGCTGCAAAAAGTTATCTTTCATCATGCAAAAGGCCGTCTTCCGCGCTCCGAAAGGCGGCCTTTCTGTTATGCACGGCATAGCGTATATTTATAAAAGATTTGGTGGATACCGACATTTTACACTGAAAAAATTTGGTAGATACCGACACTTTGCACTAAAAAGATTTGGTGGATACTGACACTTTGCACTGAAAAAATTTGGTGGAAGGCGGAATTATGGGCATCTATGTGTGAAATATACCAAGGATTATCGCCGGGAAAACGGCATCAACTATCTGCCTGTATACATGACCATGTTATTATAATCAACATAAGCATACGAGGCAAATATATGCCGCAAAACGAACATGGCAAACACGGGAAACAGAAAGGAAAAACACCGCAAATGCCATGAACGTAATGCGGCCGGATAGGTATGAAACTAAAACGTCATGTTCATGCTCACGCCAACGCTGCGGCCGTCGTAGTAGGGCAGGGCGGCAAGAGCCGTGGAGCGGCGGCAGGACGACTTGCGGAACAGCAGGGGATAGAGCCTGTAGGCCAGTTTGGTGCTGACGATGCCTATGCACGCACCCGCCACAACGTCGTTTATCCAGTGGCGGTCGTTGTAGACGCGCAGATAGGCCGTGAGCGGAGCCACCACAAAGCCCGACCAGGCTATAAGGGGCGACACCGACTTGTATTCTTCATAAAGAAACTGCGCGCCCATGAAGGCCGTGGCGGTGTGTCCCGACGGAAAAGAGTTGCGCGTGCTTACGTCGGGGCGGCGCTCGCTTATGGCCAGCTTCATGGTGTTGACGATGATGCCCATCGTGGCATACGACATGGCAAGCATGATGGTGCGGTCCTTGAACGAGTGGCGGCCGCGCACGCCGGCAAGGTTGAGCCCGTAGACAGCCACCACGGGCGAATACTGCACATAGTCGTCAGCATGCATCTTGCGCCTGTCCTTCGGCACGAGGGCGTATCTCACGGCGCGCTTCTGTCTGACCATCCATCCGTTCTCGATATACAGCGCCGACACGCCGACGAGGGCGGCAGGCACCACTATGTCGACAGCCCTGAGCCTGTGGCCGTCGTCGAAGGTGCAACGCCGCTGCACATCGCAGCTAAGGCTGTCGGCAGCACTGACGCCTGAAGCAGCACAGAGCAGCAGCATAATGAGGATGATCCTGAAGTTGAACGTTTCTTTACTTTTCATCATTTCGTTAATTTTTCCGGTGTGTCAAGCAATGTCATTGCCGATGGCATAAACCGGCAAAGATATCACACGGAAATGCTGAAAACCACCTATCGGGAAACTGTTTTTTTAATGTATTTTTCAATATACGCATATCCCGAAAACTTATTTTAACCAAACAGCAAGCATCAACACAAGCTGTAGCGCAAAGCACGGCCTACGACGGCAGTCAGCCAAGGCACAAACAGCCCGGCAAGCCGAAAGCATCATAAGCACGGCAAAAGGCCTTGCGGGCGTAAACACCTGACAGTCAGCACAAAACGAGACATCGGAACTGATCATGAAAACATACTAACAGCAGTTGAGCATACAGTCTATCGTGGTAAAACTTGACATCGCTGATCAGAAAATGTATCTTTGCAAACGTGAACGACATGAAGCCGCAGGCACCTCTAAGGACTGCATGGACAGCCGGCAACCATCAGTCGCCGAAGCGGCGCCGGGCAGCATGAAAGACACAACTGACACAAAGAAGCTTCTGAATGCAGAGAGAAACACACACAGATTATTAACCATTAAAAAAGAAAGGAAAAAAGATTATGGCAGTTTTTTATAAGTTGTATCAGGAAAACAGAGAAGGTTCGGCAAACAAGGGCAAGTGGTATGCACGCGCCGTGCACACGGGCACAGTTACAATAGACGACCTGGCAGACGAGATGCAGGCCAACTGTACGGTGAAGAGGGCCGACATCGTGGCCGTACTGAGCGAGCTGGTGGAGACGATGCAGAAGCATCTGCAGATGTCGCACCGCGTGAAGCTCGACCGCCTCGGCACATTCAAGATCGGCATGCACACCAGTCCGGCCGACACCGTGAAGGACTTTACGGCAAGCGGCAACGTCAAGTCGGTGCACGTGCTGTTTCAGCCCGAGACCAAGATTGACAAGAACAAGACCCGCACCCGCGCACTGCTTACGGGCTGCAAGGTGCAGGAGCTGCCCAAGAACGCTGTGAGCGACGCCCTCGACGACGTGGAGGCCGTGTAGCAGCAGGGCACAGACAAATGAAGACACATAACGTAAAACACACAAATTAAACCCAAAACGGTCATTAGGATTCGGTCGGGACTTAGCTTTATATTGAGCGGATTTTCGTTATATTTTTAGCAGGCATAGCGGGCTATGTCAAGAAAAATCTGACAAAAAGACGCCAATAGAAACAAAAAGACAGACTGAAAGCATCAATGCACAAAATTGATAAAGTAATATGCGGTCTGATGACCGATTTGGATTAAAAAACTTACAAAAACAAAACAGACAATGGGAACAAAGGACAAGAACAACATTTCGATAATTCTGAAGGTGATAGTGGCAGTGGCAACAGCCATCCTGGGCGTGTTCGGAGTGAACGCGGCAATCTGAAAAGGATGCAGTTAATCAAAATCAACCAACCGGTCCGGCAGGCATTTCAGTCTGCCGGATTTTTATGTTTATTCAATATATATACATAAAATATGTGTACTTTTATCACAAAAGCCACATAATGTAAAAATAAATCGCTATATTTGGCAAATTAAACTCAAACATATAACACATAAACCTTGATGCCTATGGGAAAATGATGGACGCCAAAATCTAAGAGATCAAAATCATTACACAAAATTAACCTGTTAAACTTATAGCTTATGAAAAAACTGATATTTATGCTCATGGCAGTAATCTGTTTCACGGCATGCTCAAACGACGACAACGACCCCCAAAAGCCTATTAATCCGGAACAGACCAGAACCGTGGAGCTGAACGATACCACCCTGACATTTGAACTGAATGCAGACACTGCAACTGTAAACATAGGCAGCAGCGAAGGCTGGTGGATAGAAGAGATTACGACAGAGGAAGACACACTGAAACCTACTGCCGAGGAGAAGCAGCTGATGGCAGGAGGCGGAGCGTATGAAGCGCGATGCCAGTGGGTCAGCATGAAACGCAACGGCAGCAGCATCGAAGTGGCCGTAGACGATAACGTATATAAAGAACGCACATTCAAGATTGTCCTTGCCACAGCCGACAGCACGGCCACCATCACGGGCGTGCAGGAAGAAATGATTACAGGCCAGTGGGACGACATTATAGGCCTGTCGACCAAGACCGTAACGCTCAACGGGGCAGGAGACCCTGCTACTGTAACTACCGAAGGAAAACACTGGTTGATAACATCAATAGAGGTTGACGGAGAGACGCTGTATAATTTCTACTACGACAACACCGAGAACAGAAACATGTATCAGACGGGCAAGTTCAACAAAAAGTGCGACTGGCTCAACGTAAGCGTGGACGACTGGACGCTGAACATATCGGCAGACATGAACTACGGAGCAGGCAGAACCTTCAAGATTTATGTTCAGGCAGGCGACTACCACGACTGCATAGAAGGCACGCAGGAAGAACTGATGACGGGAGGAGCCTCAGACAAAATCGGCTTGTCGACCAAAGAAGTTACACTCGACTATACGGGCAGCGAAGTGAAGATTGACACTGAAGGAAAACACTGGTGGATAACAAGCATTGAAGTTGAAGGCGAAACGCTCTACAACTTCGGCTACGACAGAACCGAAAACAGAAATATGTATAACACGGGCAAGTTCAACCAAAAGTGCGACTGGCTCAACGTAAGAGTGGACGACTGGACTCTGTACATATCAGCAGACGATAACTTCAGAAAAGAAAGGACATTCAAAATAACGCTCGAATTAGGCAACTACTTCGACCATATCAGCGGAACGCAGAAAATCAAAGACAAGTAACACCTGTATAGCGCCATTGTATGGCTGCACACAGGCGGCATACGCAACACATAAACACATCCTAAAAAGAAGCCGGCTGCACGCGCCTATGCCCACATAAGCAGAGCGCGCATGCAGTCGGCATGAGTTTTCAGCGATAAACAACATTGCCGTTAAACCAAAATCAGTCATCATTATTAGGCTATAAGCATCAATGTATCTGTAGAATTAAACCATATGACTGATAACCTGTTAGGGGTAATCGTAACTGTAACATAACGGACAAAATACAATAAAAACAATTTTATTTCGTACAATCGAATTTTTGCATTATCTTTGCATATTATAATTATGTGTCATGCCTTACGAAAAAGCAAACCTCCGGCCTGACAATGACGGCCTTGAGTTTTGAACAGGGCTGGACGGGACGGGGCTGCAACAGAGCGGCATAAATAACACAAAGAATAAAAAAACAACGATACGGAACAATGGAATACAATTTCAGAGAGATTGAGAAGAAATGGCAGAAACAGTGGGCCGAGATGAAGACCTACCAGGTTACTGAAGACAAGAGCAGAGAGAAATTCTATGTGCTCAACATGTTTCCTTATCCATCGGGAGCAGGACTGCACGTGGGACATCCGCTGGGATACATAGCCAGCGACATCTACGCCCGCTACAAGAGGCTGATGGGATATAACGTGCTCAACCCCATGGGATACGACGCCTACGGACTGCCCGCCGAGCAGTATGCCATACAGACAGGACAGCATCCGGCCATAACTACGGCCGAAAACATAAGCAGATACCGCAGCCAGCTGGACAAGATAGGATTCTCGTTCGACTGGAACCGCGAGGTGCGCACCTGCGAGCCTAAATATTACAAATGGACACAGTGGGCATTCCAAAAGATGTTCAACTCGTTCTACTGCAACACTTGCCAGAAGGCACAGCCTATAGAGAAGCTCATAGAGCACTTCAGCCAGAAGGGCACCGAGGGACTCGACGTGGCACAGAGCGAGGAGATGAGCTTCACGGCAGCCGAATGGAACGCCATGAGCGAGAAGGAGCAGCAGCAAGTGCTGATGAACTACCGCATAGCCTATCTGGGCGAGACGATGGTTAACTGGTGCGCCGGACTGGGCACCGTGCTTGCCAACGACGAGGTGGTAGACGGCGTGAGCGTGCGCGGCGGTTATCCCGTGGTGCAGAAGAAGATGATGCAGTGGTGTCTGCGCGTAAGCGCCTATGCACAGCGACTGCTCGACGGACTCGACACTGTAGACTGGACTGAGTCGCTGAAGGAGACTCAGCGCAACTGGATCGGCCGTTCTGAAGGAACAGAGATGCAGTTTAAGGTGGCCGGACAGGACTGGGCTTTCACCATCTTCACCACACGTGCCGACACAATATTCGGCGTAACGTTCATGGTGCTGGCACCTGAAAGCGAACTCGTAGAGAAACTTACCACACCTGAGCAGAAAGCCGAGGTGGACGCATATATAGAGCGCACAAAGAAGCGCACCGAGCGCGAGCGCATCAGCGACCGCTCTGTTACGGGCGTGTTCTCAGGCTCTTACGCCATCAATCCGTTCACGGGCGAGAACATTCCTATCTGGATTTCTGACTATGTGCTGGCTGGATACGGCACAGGAGCCATCATGGCTGTGCCTGCGCACGACTCGCGCGACTATGCCTTCGCCAAGCACTTCGGACTGGAGATACGTCCGCTCATAGAGGGATGCGACGTGAGCGAGGAGAGCTTCGACGCCAAAGAGGGTACCGTGTGTAACTCGCCTAAGAGCGGAGTGGAGACTCTCGACGGATTCTCGCTCAACGGCCTGAGCGTAAAGGAGGCTATAAAGAAGACCAAGGAGTTTGTAACTTCTCACAACATGGGCCGCGTGAAGGTGAACTACCGTCTGCGCGACGCCATCTTCTCACGCCAGCGCTACTGGGGCGAGCCGTTCCCGGTTTACTATAAGGACGGCATGCCTTACATGATTTCAGAAGACAAGCTACCGCTCGAACTGCCCGAGATTGACCAGTATAAGCCTACAGAGACAGGCGAGCCGCCGCTCGGACACGCTAAGAAATGGGCTTGGAACACAGAGAAGAACGAGGTTGTGGACAAGAGTCTGATTGACAACAAGACCATATTCCCGCTCGAGCTCAACACCATGCCGGGCTTTGCAGGCTCATCAGCCTACTATCTGCGCTACATGGATCCGCACAACGACAACGCCCTCGTGGGCGAGGAGGCCGACCACTACTGGCAGAACGTTGACCTGTATGTGGGCGGAACAGAGCACGCCACGGGCCACCTTATATACTCACGCTTCTGGAACAAGTTCCTGTTCGACCTCGGTGTGTCGTGCCAGGAGGAGCCTTACAAGAAGCTCGTCAACCAGGGTATGATTCAGGGACGCTCTAACTTCGTTTACCGCGTAAACAGCGACGACCACTCTAAGAAGCCGCTCTTCGTGAGTCTCGGACTGAAAGACCAGTATGACGTAACGCCTATACACGTTGACGTAAACATCGTTCACGGCGACGTGCTCGACACAGAGGCATTCAAGGCATGGCGCCCCGAATACAACGACGCCGAATTCATACTCGAAGACGGCAAGTATGTGTGCGGATGGGCTATAGAGAAGATGTCAAAGTCGATGTTCAACGTTGTCAACCCCGACATGATTGTAGACAAATACGGAGCCGACACGCTGCGTCTCTACGAGATGTTCCTCGGTCCGGTAGAGCAGAGCAAGCCTTGGGACACCAACGGAATAGACGGCTGCCACCGCTTCCTGAAGAAGTTCTGGGCACTGTTCTACGATCAGCGCACGGGCGAGTTCCTGCCCGACCAGAGCGAGCCTACGCCGGAGCAGTATAAGTCTGTCCACAAGCTCATCAAGAAGGTTACGCAGGACATCGAGCAGTTCAGCTACAACACCAGCATATCTGCCTTCATGATTTGCGTCAACGAGCTGCATCAGCTCAAATGCCACAACCAGGCATTGCTGACCGACGTGGTAGGCCTGATAGCTCCGTTTGCTCCGCACATAGCCGAAGAGCTGTGGCACGCACTGGGCAACAGCGGCAGCATATTCGACGCATGCTGGCCCGAATACAACGAGAAATACCTCGTTGAGAGCACCGTTCAGATGGGTATAGCCTTCAACGGCAAGCGCCGCTTCGAGATGCAGTTTGCAGCCGACGCCGACAACGCAGCCATAGAGCAGGCTGTGATGGCCGACCAGAGAACGGCAAAATACATCAACGGCAAGCAGATAGTAAAGGTTATCATCGTGCCGAAGAGAATGGTCAACGTGGTTGTTAAATAACAGCCGCGCCCATATCACTAAGGCAAACAGCAAAATAACAGAACACACACAGGCGGCAAAGGCCGGGCAACACAGCAGAGCCCGGCCACTGAGCCGGCCTGACTCACTCACAGGAGCCGACGCGCTCATGATAAAACCGTTATGTCAACAGAATTAAAAAGAAACACACTTTCACCTTAAAAAATCACAAGCCATGCAGAAGCAAATATTAATTCGTGAAGCCAAAGACTACTTCAACATCACCCTCGGGCTGATGCTCTACACGTTCGCCTTCACGGTGTTCCTCCTGCCTTACGAGATAGTTACGGGAGGTATAGCGGGAATCGGCGCCGTGGTGTTCTACGCCACGAAGTTCCCCGTTCAGTACACATTCTTCATAATCAACGCCGTGCTCATCGTGGCCGCGCTGAAGATACTGGGCTGGCGCTTCCTGATGAAGACCATCTACGCCACGTTCATGCTGACGTTCCTGCTCGACGTGGCCCAGAGAGTTGTCATACAGCCCGACGGCACGTTCTACAAGCTGCTGGGCGACGGCAACGACTTCATGTCGCTCGTCATCGGATGTATGATGACCGGCACGGCCCTGGCCATAGTGTTCCTCAACAACGGCTCTACGGGCGGCACCGACATCATAGCGGCCTCGGTCAACAAGTACCGCAACATATCGCTCGGCCGCGTAATCCTGCTAATCGACGTGTGCATCATAGGCAGCTGTCTGTTTATCGACACGTTCGGTCCCGTGCAGTTACGCTGCCAGAAGGTGGTGTTCGGCTTCTGCACCATGTTCATCGAGTGCACCATGCTCGACTACGTGATGAACTGGCAGCGCCAGTCGGTGCAGTTCATGATATTCTCAAAGAAATATCAGGAGATAGCCAACGCCATAGCCACCACCACCGACCACACGATAACCATACTCGACGGTCACGGATGGTATACGGGCAAGGAGACCAAGGTGCTCTGTCTGCTGGCAAAGAAGAACGAGAGCGTGACGATATTCCGACTGATAAAGGTTATCGACCCCAACGCCTTTGTGAGCCAGAGCTCCGTGATAGGCGTATACGGCGAGGGCTTCGACCAGATAAAGGTGAAAGTGCCCAAGAAGATGAAAGACAATACGCTTAACGGCAAGTGACGGCAAAAGGCCGCAGCCACGGGCGCACAGAGAAACAATAAAGAAAAGATGAAAATAGTTTTCGCAACAAACAACAAGAACAAGCTGGCCGAGATAAGAGACATGCTCGGCGACAAGATAGAAGTGATGTCGCTGGCCGACATCAACTGCCACGAGGACATACCCGAGACGGCAGACACGCTGGAGGGAAACGCCCTGCAGAAAGCCCGCTACGTGTTTGACAAATACGGCATGAGCTGCTTTGCCGACGACACCGGACTCGAGGTGGACGCGCTGGGCGGAGAGCCGGGAGTCTACTCGGCACGATATGCCGGCGGCGAAGGTCACGACAGCGAGGCAAACATGGCAAAGCTGATGCAGAAGCTCGGCGACAACGACAACCGCAAGGCGCGCTTCCGCACGGTGATAGCCCTGATAACGGGCAGCGGCGACGACGGCGTGAAGCTGTTTGAAGGCGTGGCAGAAGGCGACATAATACGCGAGAAGAGGGGAGGAGAGGGCTTCGGCTACGACCCAATATTCCGCCCCGAAGGCTACGACAAGACATTTGCCGAACTGGGCCACGAGATAAAGAACAAGATATCTCACCGTGCCAGAGCCGTGCAGAAACTTGTAGAATATCTTAAACAGGCAAGCGGCAACAGATAGCCGCCTGCCTTTATATTATCATCACCGCCACCGGAAAGCGCTGCGCTAAGCGCTCTGGCGACGCAACGGCAATGCCGCTGAACGAAGAATTTTGGCATTTTATAAAACAAATCTTACCTGCCGGCGTTATATCATTGAGCAACAAGCCACAAGCTGTAAACAAAACAATTATGCGAAAAATAAACACCCATATCCTCAGACATATCATGTCATGCTGTCTGCCGTGCCTTTTTCTGCTATTATCAGTGCCGGCCAATGCAATAAGCGGCGGCAGCACAGACGGCTGGACCCTCTATCCAAGCTACGGCAACATAACAGAAATAGAGCCCACGGGCAAGGAGGTGTACGTGCTGGCATCCAACAGTCTGTTTTCGTATAACCCCTCAGACGGACTTGTTGCCACCTACGACAAGACAAATATGCTGTCGGACATCGAGATATCGCACATAGCATGGTCAAAATCGGCCGGCAGACTTATCGTTACCTACACAAACTCTAACATCGACCTGCTTTCAAGAAACGGCAGCGTGATCAACGTGCCCGACCTCTACATGAAGGAAGCTACCTACGACAAGACCATAAACAACATTTATATATATAACCAATATGCCTATCTGTCGACAGCCTTCGGCATAGTGAAGATGAACGTCAGCAACGGAAGCATTGCCGACTCGTATCAGCTCGGATTCCAAGTTGACTACTGCTACATCGAGGGCAACTACATCTATGCTGCATCGAGCACGCAGGGCATCTACCGCGGCAACATGCAGGACAACCTGCTCGACAAAGGCAACTGGAGCCGCACGGGCGACTATGTGGCGCAGAACATAGACCGCACAAAGGTGTACGACCAGACCGACGGCACATGGTGGACCAAGACCGAAGACGGAAAGCTAACAGGATATAAGATAAACAGCGACAACGTGCCCGTGTATGTAACCGAAGGCGTTGCACCCGACGGACCCGCATCCAACAACTTCTACCGCATATACATCAACAACGGAAGCCTCTACGGCGTGGGCGGCCTGTGGTCGCAGGAGACCGACGGCAACCGCCCGGGCGAAATTCACGTGTGGAACGGCGACAGCTGGTCGGAGTTTGAGAAGGTTACAACCGACAAGATAGGCCACAGCTACGTTGACGTGCTGTGCCTCGACTTCGACCCAACAATAAGCGGACACGTCATGGTGGGCGCCAAAAGCGGCATGTATGAGTTTCAGGACGGCAAGTTCGTGAAGCACTACACAACGGACAACAGCGCGCTCGAGTCGCCGTTCAATCCGCCGTCGAAAGACTATACCATCGTTACATCTGTAAAATACGACGCAGCCGGAAACCTCTGGGCGCTCAACTCGCTGATAAGCAACAGCATAAAGTGCCTCTCGAAAAGCGACGGAAAATGGACTACATACAAGCATTCAGAACTGTCGGGCACCAACAGCTACGACCTTGAGAAAGCATTTATCAGCAAGACCAACGGCAAGATGTGGTTTGTAAACAACAACTACAACAACACCATACTTTACTCATACGACTATGCCAACGACGTGCTGACAAAATACGGACCGAGCATAATAAACCAAGACGGAACAAGCCTCGGCGCAAACTACATATTCAGTCCGGTTGAAGACAGGGAAGGAAACGTATGGGTAGGCACCAACGCCGGACCTGTTTATCTCTCGGCAAGCGCCATACAGAACGGCTCAACTTACTTCACGCAGCACAAAGTGCCGCGCAACGACGGCACCAACTATGCCGACTATCTGCTATCGGGCATCGACGTGCGCGCCATAGCCATCGACGGCGGCAACCGCAAATGGATAGGCACCAACTCTAACGGAGTGTTCCTCATCAGCGACGATAACAACACGCAGATAAGCCACTTCACCACAGACAACTCGCCTCTGCCGTCAAACCTTGTGCAGGACATAGCCATCGACGGTGCGTCGGGCCGTGTGTATTTCGCCACAGACAAGGGCTTATGTTCTTATCAGAGCGACGCAACCGAGCCGACAGACGAGATGACCAAGGACAACGTATACGCATATCCCAATCCCGTAAGACCCGACTACACGGGCCTAATAACCATCACAGGCCTTAGCTATGACGCCGACGTGAAGATAGTAACGTCGAGCGGAGCACTCGTAAACCAGGGCCGAAGCACGGGCGGATCGTACACATGGGACGGCTGCGACCTCAACGGCAAGCGTGTGGCATCGGGCGTGTATATGGTTGAGACGGCAACATCGTCGGGCGACAAGGGCACCGTGTGCAAGATTGCCATAGTAAACTGACATCACAACAGACATAAAAATCTCAGCAGGAACACGTGACACGAAATACAGACATCCTATCTCACGAAAACACATTATGGACGCAGGGCATATCGGCAATAATGGTTATGCTGATGCATTTCATAATGCAGATTGAAGGTTACCCCCGCATCGTCAACATATTAGGCAGCATAGGCGTGGCTGCGTTTCTGTTCATATCAGGCTTCGGACTAAACGAAAGCTACAAGAAAAGCGGTCTGGCCGGCTACTGGCACAAACGCATCGTGCGCGTAATAATACCGTGCTGGCTCGTCTTTCTGTTCAAGCTGCCGTTTGAAGAGCAGTTCAGCCTGTCAAGGCTTGTCCACAACCTGCTCTTCACCGACTCGGAACTGTGGTTTGTCGACTATATCGTAAGATGGTATATCATCTACTGGCTGGCGCGCAGACTATCACCTCGCCACACCACCAAGATACTTGCAGGCTTCTCAGTGGCCTTCATCTTCGCCCAGCAGCTCATGTGCGAGCAGGCCTTCTCGTTCTTCTGCGGATACATCGTGTCGCAGCATTATGACAAGGTAAGACAGACAAGCCGCGGCAGGATAATAAAATTCACGGCGGCAGCCTTTGCCTACGGCACGGCGTTCATGCTCATCAAGGAGATTCCGTTCGTAAGAAGATACATCGGCACCGTGCCCTTCAACGTCATACTGCTCAACATCAAGCTGCCGCTGGCAGTAGCCATAATCACAGCTCCATACATATTACCGCAGCTGAAGAGGCTCAGACCTATATCATGGTTCGGCAAGATAAGCTATGAAATATACATAGTTCACTTCTTCGTCCTGCCGTTTGTAACCGACTTTTTATCCATAATTAAATACATGGCGGCGTCTACCGTCATTGCCGCCGTGTTCAACAGGATAAACAACGAGCTGAAGAACAACTTCACCACGGTGTTCACCTCAATACTCTACATCGCCGTATGCTACATCATGGCATGTAAATACAGCATGAGGGCCACCGAACATTTCGGATACGTCAGCATGAGCTATGCCGTCATCCTTGCGCTCGTCACGCTGCTGTTCAATCGCCGAAAGACAATTATAAGCAGACATTCTGAGGCAATATTCTGGTCAATGGCAGTGATAATGGCAGTTGTAATGGCAGCCGTGCAGTATCATTTCGACCCCATGCAGAACCAGGTTGACCGCTGGTCGGCCATAGCCAATCCGCTCACTGCCATGTTCAGCGGCCAGTTTCCTTATTCGGCACAGACCCATTTAGGCGGCTATGCCTCGCCGTTCCCGGTGTGGATGGTGTTCCACATACCTTTCTGGGCACTCGGCAACGTAGGCCTTTCAGAGATTTTCACCGCCCTGCTGTTCGTCATCAGCGTCAAGGCCGCCTACGGCTCTCAGGCAAGCATAAAGGCCACCGTGCTGCTTGCGCTCAGCCTTAACCTGTGGTATGAAACGGCAGTGAGGAGCGATCTTATATCCAATTTTCTTCTTCTTGCATCATTTATAAACCTTCTTATATGCAAGAAGATAACCTTCAGTAAATATCCTTTGATGCTCGCGGCCATAGCCGGCCTGTGGCTGTCAACGAGAATAAGCACGGCCTTTCCTCTCTTCATCATGTTCTTTCCCTTCTGGCTCAAGCTTTCTGCGGGCCGCAAGGTGTCCACGCTGCTCATTGCCGCAGCCGTGCTGTGCCTTACGTTCCTGCCGCTTGCATTGTGGGACTGGCACGAACTGTTCTATGCCGAGAACAATCCGTTCTCGCTTCAGTCGAGACAGGGACGCCCGGCCGACTCGCTTCTGCTGCTCGCTGCTGCAGTGATAATGGCTTTAAAATGGAAGGGAAACAACAAGATGCTTATGCTATTCTCGGCTATAATGCTTATCCTCGTGCCCGTGCTGGCATACGGACACAATATGTATGTGTACGGCAACTGGACCGACATATTCAATTCGGCATACGACATAACCTATCTTGACGCCTCGCTGCCGTTCTGCATCACGCTCATGGCAGCCTTCGGAGCATGTCAGATACAGGCAAAGAAGCCCAGCTTGTAGAGCTTGAATACGGTCAACGACGGCTTATTGCCACGCAGATTGCGCAGTTCGGCGCCGCTGAACATTCTGTGGAACAGCCTGACAAGCCACAGCATGTGCATCGACCTCAGCCTGCCCACCATGCCGAGCAGCGGCGAATAGTCTTTTAGTTCGCCTGCAAACTGATGCAGAGTGAGCATGGCTTCCTCTATCTTCTTCAGATAAGCCGCGTTGCCTTCAAAGCACGTATAAGCCACAGGATTGTCTATATGCCTTACCACGATGCCGCTGTTGCGGAACGCACGGCCAAGCATCACGTCCTCATATCCGTAGCCCTTTATCCTTTCGTCGTAAGGCACACGCTCAAGAACGGAGCGGTGATAAAAGAAGTTTGTCGTGCGGAACGAATTGTATGGCAGCCTGTTTCTCACCTCAACCGAATGGTTTTTCTCCTCAAATTTCTCATATCTGAAGCGAAGGTTCTCCTTATATAGTCTTGCCGAATCTGCCCCTCCGTCAACACACACACCGCCGCACACAGCCTCGCCGCGCTGCGCTCCGCTGCGTAGATAGCGCAGCAGAAAGTCGTCGTAGACCAGACTGAGGCGCGCGTCGACCATCAGATGCCACTCATATTTGCCCTTAGACGTCATATTGTTGCGCATGGCTGCACGGCAGTCGTGGTGGCGGTCAATAACGTAGCGGCAGTGAGAAAGGCCGTCTATCGCCCTGTTTTCGGCTATCACGGCCTCGTTGGTGCTTCCGTCGTCTATTGCGAGAATCTCATATTCAAGGCCGTCTATGGCTTCAGCCTGCGAGTGGAGCACGCTGACAAGCGCCACGGCACTGTCGTTATAGACGGGTATAAGTATTGACAATTCGTTTATCATTTTGTTTTGCACAGATATGAATATTTAAGGTGCTGCCGCCGGCGTACCTCTTTTGCAGACCGGCGTATGTCATGCAAATATAGTGAAAGGCGAGTGAAAAGTCAAAAGAAAAACGATGTATTTTGTTTTTGACTATTCCGAGCCGAATCCTATATTATGCAAATATAATGAAAGCCGGCGGCAAAACAAAATAAAAGGCGCAGTTTTTAGACCGCGTCGCCAAGTGTGTACTATATACGCACCTTAAAAAACACAATAAACAGCATAATTTGCAAATAATGCTATTTATTTTTTTAAATTTGCAAGTATGAAACTCAGCATCATCGTTCCCGTTTATAAAGTGGAGAAGACGCTCGAAAGATGCGTCAAGAGCATTCTTTCACAGTCGTTCACCGACTACGAACTGCTGCTCATCGACGACGGCTCGCCCGACAGAAGCGGAGCCATGGCCGAAAAGATAGGCATGACCGACAGCAGGATAAGAGTGATGCACAAGCAAAACGGCGGACTATCTGACGCCCGCAACTACGGACTCGACCGCTGCAATGGAAGCTACATAACCTTTGTTGACAGCGACGACGAGCTGGCGCCGGGCACTCTCGATGCCGTGATGAGCAAGACAATGGCAAATCCCGACTATGACATAATAGAATATCCCGTGAAAGAACGGCCCGGCAGACCCGACGAACATGTGTTCAATCCGGGAGACATGACCTACGCCACGGCTCTCGACTGGCTCTCGCGCTTCGGCCTTGAACACTGCTGGGCATGGAACAAGGTATATAAAAGAACCATGTTCGGCGATGTGCGCTTTCCTAAAGGCAAGATATACGAAGACGTTTACACCCTCGCGCTGCTGCTGAAAAAGAATCCGCTGATAGCCACCATAGGGCAGGGCATGTATTTATACCACTGGAACGGAGAGGGTATTGTGGCACAATCTACCAAAAACAGCATGGACAAACTGCTCGAGGCTCAGATGTATCTTGTAAGGACGCTCGGCATAAACACCGCCGAAAAGCGGTGGCACCGCACTTACATGAACATGTTTAACACGCAGCTCTATGCTTACCGCAACACTCACTCAACGATGCTGTGGAACCAGAAAGTGAGTATAAAGAAATATAACAGCCCCAACGACTGTGTTAAGGCCGTTATGCTCAACGTGCTGAAGCTAAAACTTTCGTGCCGGCTGTTTAACTTATTTTCCAGAATATGAAACTCATTTATCTCATCGAAGATTTCAGCATAAAGGGAGGTGCCGAGAGGATTATATCCGAGAAGGTTAACTTCCTTGAGGCCAACTGCGGACACGACATAACCGTTGTGTCGGTGTATCACGACGACAGACCGCCGGGCTACAGGCTCAACAAGAGCATAAAACTGGTGTCGCTCAATGTAGAGTTTACCGACAACAAGGGCAACATAGCCATGCGGACGCTCAACAGAGCAGCCACGCTGATGACAGCCCTGAGAAAATTCAACAAGATTGTGAAAGACACCAAGCCCGACATAATATTCTTCACCATGGTGATAGGCGCGCTGCTGCTGCCGCTGTGCCGCACCAAGGCACGCAAGGTGTACGAGTCGCACTCGGCACGCAGGTTCACGCCTTACAGCCGTATGTTCGGGCTAATGGAGCGAAAGGCCGACGCCGTGGTGTGCCTTACGGCCGACGACGCACGCGAATATAAGGCGGCAAAGAGGGTGGAGGTGATACCAAACTTTGTGAACACGCCCGACAAATATGTGGCCGACTATGGCGTGAAAAAGGCGATAGCCGTAGGCAGACTGGAACACGTTAAGGGCTTCGACCTGCTGATTGACTGCTGGAAGGATGTTGCCAAGTCATGCCCCGACTGGCAACTCGACATCTACGGCGAAGGCTCGCTGTACGACGAACTGCAACGACAGATAACAAGGTGCGGACTCGACGGCAGGGTGGTGCTGCGCGGACGGTGCGAAGACATGAACGAGGCTTACGCAAGCCACAGCATGCAGATTGTAACCTCGCGATACGAAGGACTGTCGCTCGTGCTTGCCGAAGGACAGGCCTGCGGACTGCCTTGCGTTACGGTTGACTATATCTACGGCGCGAGAGACATCGCAGAAGACGGCTACAACGGCATTATAGTGCCTCAGAACAACCCGGAGGCTCTCACTCAGGCAATTATCCGCATGGCGGGCGACGAGGCTCTCAGAGCGAAATATGGGGCAAATGCGAGGCTCACAATCAACAAGTTTGACCGAGACAACATCATGAACAAATGGAAAGAGCTGATTGGCTCGCTTTGCGACAAGAAATAAGACGCTTTTAGGCAAGAAATAAGGCATAAATAATGACAAGCCGATTTAATCTGAACAAAAGAACATTATTTAAAGACACAGGATATAAACAAAAATAAGCTGACAGACAACAACACGGTTCTGTCAGCTTATTTTTTTATTATTTATCCCAAATCCGGCTGAAAGCCTCAGTCTGTGTGCATTGGTTTGGGCTTGATGTATCTTTTTAATAGATATCAAATTCTCCGGCAAGCAGCCGTTCATACAGATGCTCATACTGTCGCGCCACTTTGCGGTAGTCGTGATACTTCTTTACGAAATCAATGCTCTGCTGCGACATCTTCTCAAGCAACTTTCGGTCGGTCAGCGTCCGGCGTAGCGTGTTCAGGTTGTCTTCGTCGCGCCCCGGCCTTACATTTATTATAGGCCGCAGCTCGTCCTCGCCGATAAACTTATAGAACTCTTCCTCGCCGCCGCCTATCACCACCGTTCCGCGCGCCATGGCAGCCAGCGAATTCATCGACGGCGTGTAGCTGTAGAGCTGATCCACCAGCACGTCGGTCTCACTGAGCATACGGCAATATTCGTCGTAGGGCACGCCCTCAACCGTGTTAACCTCAATCAGTCCGTCGTTCTCCTTTGCCACCTGCTCAACCAGCCGCCCTATATAAGCGGCACCTTTAAGATAGTCGCGCTTGGGCTGTATGCCCACGAGCACCTTCAGCTTACGGCCGTCGGCGATGTGCTTTGCGCATGCCCCCTCAGGAATCTCTATGGGCAGAGGTATATAGTGCAGCTTGCCGTGGCTGAGCCATGAGCGGTAGCACAGATAATATTCGTAAAGGCATGCCACAAGAGCGTCAGACTCGCGGTTGGCAAAGCCGCTGCAATGGCGCACCGGCACCATATCCATCTCGACTGTGCGCTCCTTGTTAAGCTCAACGTTCTGCGGCCGTCCATCCCAATATGTATCCGAATATTCGGGCACTCCTTCAGCCTGACTGTCTAATACCACGGGGTCATCGCCGAAGCAGCCCTTTACCATATACCTGTTATGCCGTTTAAGGAAGCTGATAAGATGTCTGTTCCACCCCATCTTCAGCGGCACAAACTGATAGTTGTGTATCTGTACTATGTCGTTGCCCACAAGACATTTATAATGCCTCAAGAGCTGCCACAGCACTTTCAGTCCGCTCAGCTTTCCCCAGCGCATGTCTCTTTTCAGGTCGATGTCCCTCGGAGAGTTGTGCCAGTTGTTGCCGTCAGACATCAGCACCACCTGATGACCGTCTTCAATAAGTCCCTTCTTCAGAGTGTTGTGCAGATAGCTCGCCTCACCAATTAATAATATACGCACGGATCTTTTGGGAATTAAAAATTAAAAAGTAAAAATTAAAAAATTAAGGAGCAAAAATTAAAAGGCGGGAAAGAACGGAATGTCAGGAAACCAACGGCTCTGCGGCTTGCATGAAATAGCCGGCTAAAGTTTTCCGTCTTTTATTATCCCTTCATTCTTTCCAGCCTTTTAATTTTTACTTTTTAATTTTTAATTATGAACAGTCTCTAGCTCATCTCCAGCATGCGGTTTATCGGCTTCACTGCCTCGGCTGCTATGTCGGCAGGAACGTCTACGCTGGGCCATTCATGCTTCAGGGCGTTGTAAACTTTGAGCAGGGTGTTCATCTTCATGTATTCACACTCGTTGCAAGAGCAGCCTGCGGAGCCTTCGCTCACTTCGGGAGGCACGGGCAGGAACACCGTGTCGGGGCACTGGCGCTGCATCTCGAACAGTATGCCCGGCTCTGTTGCCACGATATACTCCTTGTCGGGATGTGCCACGGCATAGTCGAGCAGCACTGCCGTTGAGCCTACCACGTCGGCAAGCTTCACTACGGGACCCTTGCACTCGGGGTGAACCAGCACGATGGCGTCGGGATGCTCCTTCTTCATCTCAACGATGGCCTGAGGCGAGAAGCGCTCATGCACATGGCATCCGCCGTTCCAGAGCAACATCTCGCGGCCCGTAACGGCGTTGATATAGCTGCCCAGGTTGTGGTCGGGTCCGAAGATTATCTTCTCGTCCTTCGGCAGCTGGTCTACTATCTTCTTCGCGTTGCCGCTCGTAACCACCACGTCGGTCAGCGCCTTCACGGCAGCCGTTGTGTTGACATAACTCACCACGGTGTAGCCCGGGTGCTCCTGCTTAAACTTCTTGAGGTCTTCGGCGCGGCACGAGTCGGCCAGCGAGCATCCGGCGTTGAGGTCAGGACAGAGCACCAGTTTCTCGGGGCACAATATCTTGCACGTCTCCGCCATGAAGTGAACGCCGCACATCACGATAATCTTGGCGTCGGTCTTGGCAGCCTTGCGCGCCAGGGCCAGCGAGTCGCCAATGAAGTCGGCCACCTTCTGCACCGATCCGTCGGTGTAGTAGTGGGCCAGTATTATGGCGTCTTTCTCCTTGCACATTCTTCTTATCTCGGCGGCCAGGTCGGTGCCGTTGTCAGCAGGCTCGTCTATGTAGCCCTTCTCTGTCCATTCTTCTTTAACCATAGTGTTTGTTTCTTTTGCCGTGTGTGCTTGTCCTGCTTTCAGGTTACCCTCAGGTTTCCACACCCACATAATTATTCTTATCCTTTGTTTTCCTTTTTTAAAAAAGAGAATGAGTTGTATGATATGCCGTTGATTTGTTCAAAACTTTAGGGCTGAAAGTTTGCTTATTTCGTTATCAACCCGTGGTTATGTGTTTTCAACATGTGCCATTAATATCTTCTGTCTGACTGTCAGGCGTTAAGGCATCTTATCCACAATTCTCCTGTCAGACTGCAAATTTAATAAGTTTATATCTTTTTTCGCCATTTATCTGTTGAAAACTTGCTTATTTTGTCTGTATAAAGGTGTTGATATACACGTGTATAATGTCGTGCCCGCATGGCGTGTTGATATCCACATATTTTTCCAACGGTTTTCCACATGGTTATCAACAGGGTTTTCAACAGTGTTCCGTTGTTCTTTGTCCGCTGTGGCGTTTGTGCCTGTTTTCATGGCGTTTTCTGCGTTGTTTTAGGTCTGTGGTGTGGCTTTATCTCGGTTTTCGTGTTGCTGTATGCGTTTTTCGTGTTGTGATATGCCGTCTTTTGCCTTGCAACAGGTGGCTTTTTGCATTGCGATATGTGGTTTTTCGTGTGCTGAAAGATGTGCTTTCGGCTTGTTGATAAATGGTGTTTATTTTGTTGATAAGTTTTGTAACGGCCTTAGGCTCACGTCTTTATGATATGTTGAAATCTTGTTGAAAAGTGCCGTTATGCTTATTCTTTCCGGTGTTTTTTTCTGATGTGCCTATCTCCTGCGCAGTTTTTTCAGCCGTTCTGTCAAGCTGTTCCACAGCGACGTCTTTTTGTGCAGGATAAAAAGCGAGGCGGCTGTGCTCGCCAGGGTGAGCATTATGCCGAGGCAGGCGCTCAGCAGAGTGTTGCCGATAAGTGTTGAAAGATATGCCGCTATGCCTATCGGCAGATGTATGGCGGCATAGGTGCATACGCCTTTCGAGGGGCGGTAGGCGTAGCGTGTGTGGGCATAGGTGTATATCAGCGCCAGCTCGAAGAGATACGATGCGAGCAGTCCGGCGCCCGTGCCCGTCAGTCCCATCAGGCGGTATCCGCCCATCACGGCTGCCACCTGCATGGCTGCCGACAGCGTTTCGAGCACGAAGAAGGCCTTAGAGTGGCTCTTGGCGAGCGTCATGTAGGCTATGGGCAGCGTTATGGCCCTGAGGTACATCGACATGACGGCTATCTGAGCCATGGGCACCACGGGCGTGAACTTGCGGCTGTAGAGCATCGGCACCACCAGCGGCAGGGCCACGATGAGCAGCGTGAGCATGGGTGCCACGATGAGCAGCGACACCTCTATCTGGCGGTTGGCCGTGAGCTTCATGGCCTGGTTGTCGTGGTTGACGGCCGACAGGCGCGGAAAGTAGTCGGTCTCCATCGCCGAGAACACCATGCCCGAGTAGGTTATCGTAAGCACGAATCCCGCGTTGTATAGTCCCACTATGTCGAGGTCGGCCTCGGCGTTGAGCAGCGCGCGCAGCAGCATCTCGGCTCCGCTTGCCATTATGCCCGACATAATGAAGGCTATGCCCAGCCTTACCATCTCCATGCCTTCACCCAGCAGGCCCTTGGTTCCGCTGAGCCGCAGGGGATAAGCCCTGTAAGAATACACCACCGTTATTATCATCGTGGCAAGCGCCATGAGTATTATCACGGGCACGATACCGGTCCATCTGAACATCCAGTATATGGGCACGGATATCAGCAGCGAGGCTATGACCGACCATATCTGCACCACGGCGAGCGCCCTTAGCCGTCGTGTGGCCTTCAGTATGGCCGTCTCGCCGCCCGTTATGGCCATCAGCGCCACGGCAGGCGAGAGCAGCATGAAGTGGAGCGTGTGGTCGCCCCATGAGAAGGCGAGGCTGTTGAGCAGCGGTCCGGCGGCTATGCACACGAGCATGCCGAGCAGTGCAGCCACGAGGCTCCATGCCCTGACAATTCTGATGAAGCGCTCCATGCCTTCCGTGTCGCCCTGATCGTAGAGTTCTGATATGTGCTTTATCGCACTGAAGGATATTCCGAGGTTGGTGGCCTGCGAGATAAAGTTGACCGAAGAGTTGAGCAGCGACGCCAGTCCCATGCCGGCAGGGCCGAGCAGCAGGGCCGTAATCTTGTTGCGTACAAGGCCGATGATGATGTTGAGTCCCTGCACGCCGCCGAATATTCCAGTATATTTCAGCACATGTCCGTAGCTGTCTTTACTTTCGTCTTTATCCATTTAAGATATAGAACGGCGGAATTGGGGAAATATTGTTTGGTTTAGTAGTTAAAGGAGTTAGAGTAGTTAAAGTAGTTAAAGTCAAATGCTTTGTTGGTTTAGGAGTAAAGGAGTTATGTAGTTAAGACGAATGTTTTTCTTTTAGTAGTTAAAGGAGTTAGAGTAGTTAAAGTAGTTAAAGTCAAATGCATTGTTGGTTTTAGAAGTTAAAGTAGTTAGAGTAATTAAATCCGAATGTATTATTTGTTCTTTTCTCAAGCACTACGTTTGCTATTGTTCCGGCGGATCTGCGCTCCGCCGGAATTGCTTATAAGGATCTCCAGATCCGCTTAAAATACCGCTTGTTTTAAGTGAAAAGCAGGCACAAAAGCGCAATTGAAAGTGAAAGACGTTGTATTAGTAGTTAAAGGAGTTAAAGTAGTTAAGGAGTTAAGACGAATGCATTGTTGGTTTAGAAGTTAAAGTAGTTAGAGTAATTAAATCCGAATGTATTATTTGTTCTTCTCGCAAGCACTACGTTTGCTATTGTTCCGGCGGATCTGCGCTCCGCCGGAATTTATTATAAGGATCTCCAGATCCGCTTAAAATACCGCTTTTTAAGTTAAAAATGAAAAGCAGGCGCAAAAGCGCAATTAAAAATGAAAAATTAAAAATGAAAAACTTTTGTGGTCAGATGTTGCCAAACAAAAG
>ULYD01022233.1_pt1 | contig 37290 bp, 29 predicted proteins | sample 1961831 | NCBI WGS metagenome assembly ULYD01 (sample SAMEA4835854, study PRJEB28245) | human gut metagenome | biome: gut microbiome; material: fecal sample | place: Denmark | collected 2008 | reverse complement strand
CCCTCATCAGACAGGTGGCGGAATTCCGTGGCTTCGGTGAGCACGTTGAAACGGAACTCGTATCGTTCGGCGAGGAAACCGCTGAGGGCAGACTCGAGGTTGGCGGCCTTTAGGGATGCCACCTCACGGACAGTGGGTACGGCTTCCGGCAACTGGAGAATAGCCTCCGTTGCTTCCGAGAGGGTGTTGTCCTGCGGGGCTACGGAGTTTCCGGTTTCCGGCAAGACGGCACGAAGGGTATCCGCTGTTTTGTCCGCATGTCGCTTTTCATTCCACCGGCAGACGGCGGCATGCGCGATTTTCTTGAAGTCCATAGGCTTTGTGTTTTCGGTGTCTTCTCGTTTGCAAATATACGACATGAAAAAGCCTTTGTCAAGTCCTTCACCATAACCCTATTGATTACCAAGTGGTTTACATTTGTAAATCGGAATCTGTATGCCGCATATCATATCTCGGTGAAATCCCGGTGAAGGATGTAAAGTCAGAAAGTTCACCTTAAAGTATTGGTACAGAAGAAGTCTGAAGGATGCGAACCCTTTAGGGTGAAAAACCGTTTGTAGGAGGAGTGAGAGCGGAGAACATCCTCCGGAAAATATCCACGTCTCCTTTTTACCCACTATCCGGCACGGCAAAGCCCGTAAAATGGATGTCGGCATACCTGAAAACCGTTCTCAGCAGATTGAAAAATCGTTTGCCGCAGAACGGAAAACCGTTTGGCGCAGGAAATCTGCGCCATTTTGACCTGCCGTAGAGCTAAGCACCTGTGGAAGGATATTCTCCCACAGGCCCATCTCCCGACACCCAATCACCATGTTATAACCTTATCAACAATCTCTTGCTGTTCGGCACTGCTACGTCTCAAATAAATACGAGTAGTTTCTATGCTCTCATGCCCCATCAGGTCGGCAAGCAAAGAAATGTCGTTGAACTTCTCCAAGAAATTCTTGGCAAAACGATGTCGGAATGAGTGAGGGTAAACTACTTTTTCATTCAAGCCATATTTTAAAGCATAGTTTTTCAACTGTTGCGCAATACCTCTTGTAGTGATACGTTCACCGAAGCGGTTAAGAAAAAGATAACCAGTGATACGATTAACTTTGCCAAGCCATTCTGTAGCTTCCTTGCGTAAAGCCTTCGGAATGTAGATACGGCGTATCTTGCCACCTTTGGTGTAGATGTCAAAATAGCCCATCTGCACATGCTCCACCTTCATTTGTATGAGTTCACTGACTCTTGCTCCAGTGGCAGCAAGGAAACGGACTACGAAATACCACTCTTGATTTTCCTCTTTTTTAAGTTTGTTTTTTAGGAAAACATAGTCGGCATTGCTGATTACATTTTCCAAATAACTACGCTGTTGTACCTTGACGGATTTTAATCTCAAACGAGATTTCCCCATACAATCAAGATACTTGTTCATTGCCTGAATACGAAGATTTACAGTTTTAGGCTTGAACTTCTCAATGAGATAAGTTTTATAAACAAGCAGATTGCGCTTGTTCAGCTCTTTATGCCGGGAATAATATTCCCTTACGGCATAGAGGTAAGCCGCAATCGTATTCTCTGCCATATTTCCTTGACGCAGATACGTTTCAAAATTTTCAATGTTCATGTCTGATACATTATTAGTTAAACAATTTGCTATCATTAATAATGTATAGCATCCACAAATTCATTGAGTTCCTATTATGAGAAGTTTCTCGCCACCGGGGAGGTACAGTGCATTGATGACGAGATTCCGTTTGAGATACCGCAAGGGTGGGAATGGTGTAGATTAGGTAATATTGGAATAACCGAAACTGGTACAACTCCATCGAAAACACATCCAGAGTATTTTGGCAATTATATACCTTTTCTTGGTCCAGCTAATATATTAGAAGATAAAATTATAAGTGAGACACAAGGGCTTTCGGAAGAAGGTGTGAAACACGGTAGGGTTGTATCTTCGAATTCAGTTATACAAGTTTGTATCGGAGGCTCTATTGGAAAATGCGCCATAGTAAGGAAAAACGTTACCTTTAATCAGCAGATAAATTCCATCACTCCCATTAAGTGTTGTTTGGAATATGTACATTTTGTACTACAGTCAGAAACATTTAGGCTTGCAATTATGTCAAAAGCAACGGGTACGGCAACGCCAATAATCAATAGAGGTAATTGGGAACAACTGTTATTTCCCCTACCTCCATTTGATGAACAAAATAAAATCGTTGCTAAATTAGGAGAACTCTTGCCACTTGTAAAAAAATACAGCGAAGTACAGGACTGCTTGGTAGAGTTGAATATTTCAATCAATGATAAGCTAAAGAAGTCCATTCTTCAAGAAGCTATTCAAGGCAAACTTGTACCACAAATAGAAGAGGAAGGCACAGCGCAAGAATTGCTTGAACAGATACAACAGGAAAAGCAGAAACTTGCCAACGATGGTAAATTGAAAAAATCTGCTTTGACAGATTCTGTTATCTATAAAGGTGACGATAACAAGTATTATGAGAGGATAAATGGGCAAATCGTTGAAATTGAGCTTCCTTTTGAATATCCCAATAACTGGGCTGTGTTACGTTTAAAAGATGTATGCCAATTGACGGACGGAGAAAAGGGAATAGGAAAGGGCATCTGTTTGGATGCAAAATACTTGCGTGGTAAATCATCTGCTACCGTTATTGATAAAGGTAAATTTGTTCATGCAGGAGATAGCGTCATTCTTGTAGATGGTGAAAATTCCGGTGAAGTTTTCACAGTTCCACAAGATGGATATATGGGAAGTACATTCAAACAGTTATGGCTTTCTTCTGTTATGTGGAAGCCTTATATCTTGGGTTTTATCCTGTTCTATAAAGAGGAGTTACGAAACTCCAAAAGAGGTGCGGCAATTCCACACCTCAACAAAGAGTTATTCTACAATCTAACTATTGGTATTCCGCCATTAGCGGAACAGCAACGAATAGCTTGCCAAATAAATAAATTATCTCAACTTATCAAATAATTGTTCTATTATTGCTACTATTCGCCCTTGTTCATTAAGAGGAGGAAGTGGCAATAATAGATTATTCAAACTCTTAGAATTTAACGTCTTACCTTTTATAGCATCTTTAGAATCTCCAAGATTGGATATAATTGGCAAGATATAAAACAGATAATTTCTTGTTCTATAATCCTTATCCACAAAAGGATATATGGATATAACTGCTTCGTTATGATATGCCGAAATATCTAAAATAGAAGTTCTGCCTACCGTTAACTTAAAACTCATTATTAAAGTTCCGGCAGGAGATATATCTCCAAATAAACTTTGAGCATATTCCGAAACAGTTTCTTTTGTTGTTTTAACCAATCCATAATCAGACATGTCAGAAATTGAGACCCATGGATATATTCCATTTGTCCAATACTTTGTTTCGCCTCGTGGTGGTGTCTTTCCGATAGACATTCTAACGTATTGACCAAATCTAATCCAAGTCCAATTATTAGGCAAGTCAAAAGGTATTTCTTCTGTTATATCAGTATTTTCATTGCTTACCTGCTCATAATACTTGCTAATTGCTTAATCATTTCAACGATTCGAGTTTGTTCCATTAAAGGAGGAATAGGAATTAAGTATCTGTTCAATCTCACCATTGTCAGGGTTGCCACAGTTGTTCCGTCCGACTCAGATAAATACTGGTTTGTAAAAGCAGACGATTCAAAAAATAATTTCAAATAATATGGGCTAAAATGAAAAGGATTACCAATACATAAAACACTACCGTCCTTATAATAAAAAGGATTCTTTGTCTCAACAACACAAGTTTTGCCAAGTGTACCAACTGCCGTCATCATTAAATCACCAATTTGTGGAACTCCACTTTTAGAAAATTCCTCATATAGCGATCGTTCTATAAATAAATCGTTATCAACATAACCACAATCTGCCATTTTCCCAATTTCTCTTGCTCGATAAAATGGGATTCCAGAAGTACGCCAATCTTTTTCGTGTACTCTTCGAGCAGACCAAATATTTAAGACACTCCCTATTCTACACCATTCCCAATTATCTGGTATTTCAAATGGTATCTCGTCAGTTATATCTTTTTCAATATTACCAATCTTCTCGAAGTACTTGTTATCGTCACCTTTAAAGATAATAGAATCGGTTAAGGCAGACTTCTTTAGTTTACCGTCTTTGACAAGTTGCAGTTTCTCTTGCCGTATTTGTTCGAGTAATTCTTGGGCTGTTCCTTCCTCTGTAATCTGTGGAACAAGTTTTCCTTGAATAGCCTCTTGGAGAATGGATTTTTTCAGAGATTCCTTAATTAGTGCATTAAGTGTATCAAGCTCTTTCTGAACATCATCAAATTTATCAATAACAGGCAACAGTTCATTTATCTTTGAGACAATCCGCTTTTGTTCGCAATAAGGAGGAATGGGAATAAAACGAGGTTTCATATTTTCCATTGAAACGTGAATCATCGTACTTCCTGTTGTTGAAGACAGAACCTGAGTTTTATCATACAAAAAGAAATAGAAGAGATAATCACGAAGAAGAATTCTGGAATTATATTTCACATTCCAAATGTGATAGTGGAAAATTGTTTTAACATCGTTCCATATCTGGGGACCGAACGAAGCTGACCAAGCATAAAGTAAATCTCCTGGGTAGCAATACTTGTCATCGGGTAGTTCTAAATCAGAATAATACCATTCATTGTTGGTAAAGAAATTACCGACACGAAGAACTTTATACTTGCCTCTACTTAGTAATTCTTCCTTCTTGTAAGCTCTTCCATTTACGAACTTCATGATATCTTGCATTCTACACCACTCCCAAGAAGACGGAATCTTAAACGGAATCTCATCATCAATACATTTCACCTCGCCAGTAGCGATAAACTTCTCATAATAGGAATTGTCGTCACCACGATAAATGATTGATTCGTTTTTATCTTTCTTGATTTTCTTCTCCTTGACCAGCTTGGCTTTTTCGGCTCTTATACGTTCAAGAAGTATAGATGCCGGTTCATCATTAGGGTCTTGCGGTACAAGTTTTCCTTGTATAGCCCACTGGAGTATGCTGTTTTTTAATTGTTTTCCGTTCATTGTTCGTAATCTTCTCCTTGTATTCCTAACTCTCCTTTACTCATGGCATTGGCAATATCTATTTTCAGTTCTTCATCATAGTCTTTACTTGTCATAAAACTATTGACGATGCGCAACAACAAATCTTGGTCGATATTTGATGCTGCCACATGATAAATGATAGATTCCAATGTACGCATACAAATGCAAGCGTGCCAATAGTAATTGTTTTTGTGTAAGAAGTATGTACCCAAAGTCAGTGCAATACGCTTATTCCCGTCATTGAAAAAATGCCCGGAGCAGAATCTATACATCAAATAGGTTAGTTTGTCGGAAAAGGTTGGATAGTATAAATCATTTTGCACAAAATCCAATGTAGCACGAATATCCCCTTCGTCACGTACTCCTTCAAAACCGCCATCACTGGCATCAATCATTTTGCCATAGATGTTTAAGACTTCATCGTAATCTATATAAATAATTTCCTTACTCATCTTCTGCCTGCTTTAAGCGTTTAAGCACATCTTTGTTATCCGCCAAGATACGGTCAAAATCAATAGACTGGTCACCGATGAATCGTTCAAATTCTTCAGGAGTAACAGCTTGCAGGTAATCTGCTATATTACCATGATACGCATCCCGGAAACTGAAATCCCTTGAAGCCATTTTGGTTCTGGCATCATTTAGATAAGGTTTCTGCATTGGGTGTTCGGCAAGTTCGTTTACAATATGCTCCACTTCGTCAACGGTAAGTAACCTGCCACCATTTTTCTTGAGCTGTTCACTGATAGCTGCGCCTACACCGTTTTCAAAAGAAGAGATAACCAATAGAACTTCTGAGTACAACGTGTGTCGAACGTTATCCTTAGAGTCAAGTTTCAATACTTCCCTGTATTCTTTGGCATTCTCTTTAAAAACAGCCTTGTAGATAAAATCTGTAATCTGAGAATACTTATAAGTGGGATGCCCATCCACATATTGATTGATGGCAGAAGTGAGATTTTTACGATAGTTTTCTTCTGCAATTGCAGCAGGAAGATAATGTACATCCCTGCGATTTATATATTTTGTTCCTCCTCCGGTCTTTTCGTTGATGGTGGTAATCACAAAATCCAAGATAAGACTACGGACTTTTTTAGCTTTCTCACTCTCTGTAAGCAGCATACCCATGTCTAAGAATGAGCGAAAATTAAACAATCCGAGCTGGGTCGTTTTGCTCCCGACATTTATAACGGGAGCAAACTGCAACTTCAACTCTTTCAGGAGTTTACCCTTACATAAAATATATCCGTTAGCTGATAATTCATCGGAATATTTTTCCAAGTAGCGTTCTATGGTTCGTTCTTCTACTTCGTAAAAATCAGCAACCATCTTTTTTGTAAAGCGATACTCTCCCTCAAAGAGCATTCCTTCAATATTGAGATGCTCCCGAATTTTACTAACAGCAAAACAGTTGTTAAGTACATTCTGCCTTTCTATGTTTGAGATGGTCAAATCTTTCATATCACTTCACAATTATCAGTTGCACGATTTTATGTCTATACCGAGAATCTTTTGAATCTCAGAAAGCGTTTTGTCTATTTCATGGTCGAGTGCAGCACGTTTCTCAAAATACTGTTTGAGCAGTTCTGCCGGAGAGAGTATTTCTTCTTCCTCTTTCGGGAACTTACATTGGTCAAAATTACAATCCAAGTCTATCAATTGTTGGGCTGTAAATACACGGCTCTTTTCACCCACTTCATCACTTATAATTTCTTTCCTGTCTTTCCACCATTCCTGAATAGGTAGAGTGTGTTCCACCTTCATAGGTTTGGTTTTAGAGAAGTGTTTATACCCTTCCGGCATATCCAAACGATAGAACCATGTCTCTTTGGTCTTGAACCCTTCTTCGCAGCCATCGGCTGCCTCATTATTAAAGAAAAGAATATTGGTTGCAATAGAGGTATATGGAGAGAATATAGAACCCGGCAAACGGATGATAGTATGCAGATTGAACTTGCGGAGTAGATTCTCTTTTAATGCGAGTTTAGCTCCATCCGTACCAAACAAGAAGCCATCAGGGATAATCACACCGCATCGACCACCAACTTTAAGGCGGTACATGATAAGTGCGATGAACAAATCCGCAGTTTCACTTGAACGGTATTGCACCGGGAAGTTGCTTTTTATGCTATCTTCCGTACTACCGCCATACGGAGGATTCATGCCGATAACATCCACCTTGTCGCTTTCCTTGAAATCTGTGATATTTGTTCCAAGCGAATCACAATTTGCAATATTAGGAGCCTCAATATCATGGAGCAATAAATTTGTAATACTCAACAGATACGGCAATGGTTTCCACTCTTGACCTACAACTGCATTTTGCAGTTTTTCTCCATCTTCGGCAGAACGGACACTTTTAGACATATAGTTAAGAGCAGAGGTAAGGAAACCTCCAGTACCACTGGTGAAGTCGCCAAAGGTCTCACCCAATTTCGGATCGAGCATCATGACGATAAAATCAGTCAACGCACGTGGAGTATAAAACTCTCCGGCATTCCCTGCAGACTGTAAGTCTTTTAAGATACCTTCGTAAATATCTCCGAATGTGTGACGGTCGTCTGCATCGTCAAATTCAATTTCGTTTACAATATTGACTACTTGGCGCAGAAGCGTTCCATTCTTCATATACTGGTTCAAGTCAGCAAATGTTTCCTGAACAATACTTTTGGCTCTTGGTGTATTGGCATCTATCGGAAGATTTTTCAAGGCAGGAAACAATTTCTCGTTGACGAAAGAGAGCAGTGCTTCTCCTGTCAACGCTTCGCCGTCTTTCTCGTCTACCGCCCAATTGCGCCAACGTAAATCTTCGGGAATGATAGACTTGTAGTTCTCATCTTTGTACTCCCATGTATCTTCCTGAGTGTCATAGACCTTCAAGAAGAACATCCAAGTCATTTGTTCTATTCTCTGTGCGTCACCATTGATACCTGCATCCTGACGCATGATATTTTGGATTCGCTTTATGATGTTGTTTACTGCCATTTTTAAGCTGATTTATATATTTGATATTCAAGTTCTCTGATGGCTTGTTCAAAAGCGACTTTACCACCGAATAACTTTATGATTTTAGTCGGTTTTCCTATGCTGTTGAAGGGCGGTATTTCCAGGATGTTTGCCTTTTCAAAGTCAAGAATACCATTTTCCGCATACTTTTCAAGAAGTGCCTCCAATACTTCACGGGCTTTGCCTTCATATTTTCCGAAGTAGTTGCGCTTCTTCACATTGTTTGCCCTCTCTTTCCTTGTCAAAGGTGGTTGGTCAAACGCAACGTGGCATACCACATCGAAGATGTCTGCATCTTTCAATGCCGGATTCGCTTCACGGACTGCGTCTATCAGAATGGCATATTCCTTTAACTCATCCATCACAGCTTGCTTGCGTTCCGCTTCTGTCCATGTATGTATAAAGTCATCAAGAGTCTGATAGTGGCGCAATAATTGCTTTCTCGCAAACGACTGAACGCTTTCCGTCCTCATGGTTTTGCCATCCTCTCCCAAAACAGATACTATCTCATGAGCAATACGAATATCCTTTCCATTGATAAGATATTTTTCACGAGACTCAGACACTGTGGGTACTGGGTCATCAATAATTTTGTAAGGCTTAGGCTTTTTCCCTCCTCCTTTGGGTGGTTCAGGGTCGCCATCAAATGCCGGGTCTTTGAATTTTGAGGTAGCATTACGGAAGTCAAGGATCTCCAAATGCCATTTACCCTTGTCTTTTCTAAGCCGTGTACCACGTCCGATAATCTGCTTAAATTCTGTCATAGAACCAATTTCTTTGTCTATGACAATTAAACCACAAGTTTTACAATCCACTCCGGTAGAAAGAAGTTCGGAAGTGGTAACAATCACAGGATAGGGTTCGTCAACACTGATAAAGTTGTCTAACTGTTTCTTACCTTCTTTGTCCTCACCCACAATACGTGTTACATAATAGGGTGATTTCTTGCATAAATCACTATTCATATTGATAAGCAAAGTACGCATTTCGGCAGCTTCCTCAATATCCGAACAGAATACTATCGTTTTTGTCATACGGCCGATGTCGTGTAACATTTTAGTAATTCTGTTAGCTACAACCTTACGCCTTAACTTAATGGCAAGGTCACGACCGATGTTTTGTCTTTGATATAATTTCTGCTCAATTTCCTTGCCTAATAAATCTGTCTCTCCCTCTTCGGGTGTCCATCCTTGCAAGTCAACATTGATAAAGTCGGCAGTAACCCGATAAGGAGCCAAAAATCCATCTTGGATTCCCTGAAGTAGGGAATAGGTATATACTGGTTCTCCGAAATAATCAAGATTATTCGCTCCTTCATCGGCTTTCGGTGTGGCAGTCATACCAATTTGGGTAGCTGAGTTGAAATACTCTAACACTTTGCGCCATGCGGAGTCGTCTTTTGCACTTCCACGATGGCACTCATCAACGATAATCAAATCAAAAAAGTTTGGTTGTACCTCCAAGAACGGATCTGGCTTTCCTTCTTTTCCGACCAATTGATGATACAAAGCCATATAAACCTCGTATGATGAATCAATCTTTTCTTCACCCTCTCCAACAGAAGTTATCTTGGTCATAAACTTCTTGAAAGGCTTGAAGTCTTGCACCATCGTTTGGTCAATGAGGATATTGCGGTCTGCAAGATAAAGTATCTTCTTTTTTGATCCACTTTTATGAAGCCGATGGATTATCTGAAAGGCAGTAAATGTCTTGCCTGTACCAGTTGCCATTACGACAAGTACACGTTGCTGCCCTCTTGCGATGGCCTCTACTGTACGGTCAACAGCTATACGTTGATAATATCTTGGTTCATGGCTATGGGCATCATAGTAGAACGGTGTTTCTATTATATTGAGCTCTTCAGATGTATAACTCTTGGATGCAAGATAACGGTTATATAGTTCTTCCTCTGTCGGAAATTCCTCTAACTTGATTTCTGTTTCTTTCCCCGTGATAAAGTCATGTTCCAAGAACGCATCGCCATTGCTGGAGTAGGCAAATTTCAAGTCAAGGATTTGGGCATAATCCATAGCTTGTTGAATGCCACCTCCAACCGCATGTTTATTATCTTTAGCTTCAACTACCGCAATGGGCTTACCTTTATGGTATAATAAATAATCAGCTTTTTTACCCTCTGCCACTGAATGTTGGTTGCCAACAACAAGCACTCGACCATCCGTAAAATAGTACTCTTCACGCATGTTTACGCTTACTGCCCACCCCTTTTGTTGGAGTGCAGGAGTAATGAACATAGTGCGTACCTCTTGTTCTTTGAGTTCTTTCTTGTTTACTTCCATGACAATAATTCATTTATGGTTTACACTGCTGACAATCAAATCCTTCACATCAATATTAAGGGCATTGGCTATATCATTAAGCGTTTTAAGGTCTGGTTGAACAGAATTACTACACCATTTACTTACAGTACAATTGGATTTTCCAATCTGTTCTGCAAGCCATTTTCCTGTTTTTTGTTGTTCTGCAAGTACCACTTTTAGTCTATTCAAATTAGCCATGAGGTAAAAGGTTTTAATCTGAGAGCAAATTTATATAAATTGTCTGATAGTGTGAGCAACTTCTGATAATAATTATTATATGGAAGCAAAAAACGGATTAAGAGGCTGTTTTAAATTAATTCAATTTTCCATCATCTTCTCTTTCTTTTTGTCGAAAGAACGTTTTCCGTCACCATGACTACAAAGGATTTGGCATCCATCAGACCACAGACGATGTGACCATAAGCCACCATCATCTCCTTGCGGGCTTCATGAATTTGTTTCTCATTCATAAACTCATATCAGAATTAGTCCTCCTTATATCTCTATACATCCAATACGAAAAAGAAAGTTTTACACGGAGTAAAAATCGGTATTTTGGGACTTTTTACAAGCTTCCCAAACAATCGTTGGAAGTATTTAACTAAGCAACAAATAGAAGCAACCTTTTTGAAAGCTTTCCAATGCCTCCACGATGGAAAAAATGCACTTCTATCATGGAAAAATCGCTACCCAGCAGAAAGCTGTCCAAATTTCCGCTCATTTAGTTTCGCATACGCAAATATAATTGTATTTTTGCCCGTTCACTCTTAAATTCCGTAAGCATGAAAGAAAGTATCACACCACGTATCAACAACCTGCGCACCTATATGAAGGCGCACGGATTGGCCGCCTATATTTTCCCCAGCACAGACCCGCACCATAGCGAATACCCTCCCGAGTATTGGAAAACACGGGAATGGATTTCCGGCTTCAACGGTTCTGCCGGAACGGCTGTCGTCACATCGGACGATGCCGCACTGTGGACCGACTCCCGCTACTTTATCGCAGCGGAAGAACAACTGAAGGACACTCCGTTCCGCTTGATGAAAGAACGTTTGGAGGGCACGCCATCCGTCACGCAATGGCTGGCGGAGGTTCTTCCGCCGGGAAGCGCCGTGGGCATGGACGCATGGACCAACTCCGCAGACGAAATCCGCACCATCAGGGAAGAGCTTACGCATTGCGGACTGCACCTTGAAATAGCAGACCAACCGGCTGACACGCTGTGGAAGAACCGTCCGGCTCTACCCGATTCACCGGTCAGAATACAACCGCCCGCCTTCGCAGGCCGTAGCATAACCGAAAAACTCGCACTCATCCGCGAGGCCATGGCCGGGCGGCAAGCCGACGGGCTGATTCTGTCCGCCCTCGACGAAATAGCCTGGACGTTGAACCTGCGCGGCACGGACGTACATTGTACGCCCGTATTCGTAGCTTACACATGGATTACCCCCTCCCGCTGTACCTTATATATAAATAAGGTGAAACTCACGGAAGAGGTTTCTGCCCATCTGAAGGAATGCGGCGTGGAAACACGGAACTATACCGACATCCTGCCCGATTTGTCACGTTTTGACGGCAAGCGGATATGGACAGACTGCCAAACCACAAACTACGCCCTCTGCCGCAGCCTGCCCGAAACATGCTCCGTAGTAGACGCTGCATCCCCCGTGGGCTTGCTCAAAGCCGTAAAACATCCGGCAGAGGTGGAAGGCTACCGCCGCGCCATGCTGCGCGACGGTGTGGCCATGGTGAAATTCCTGAAATGGCTCACACCGGCGGTACAGGCCGGAGGACAGACAGAGCTTAGCATCAGCCGTAAACTGGAGGAACTGCGCAGTGAACAGGATTTGTTCTGCGGTAACAGTTTCGACACCATTGCCGGATATGCCCACCACGGTGCCGTAGTCCATTACGAACCGACTCCGGAAACCGATTTGGAACTCCTACCGAAGGGACTGTTGCTGCTCGACTCGGGCGCGCAATACGAAGACGGCACGACGGATATCACCCGCACCATCGCCCTCGGCCCGGTGAACGAGGAAGAACGCCACGACTATACCTTAGTATTGAAAGGACACATCCGACTGGCCCGTGCCAAGTTCCCGCAAGGTTGCAGCGGCACGCAACTCGACGCTTGCGCCCGCTATGCCATGTGGCAGGAAGGCATCAATTATCTTCACGGCACAGGACATGGTGTGGGTTCCTGCCTGTGCGTGCACGAAGGTCCTCATCAAATCCGCATGAACTATATGCCGTCCCCGCTCCTCCCCTACATGACCGTGACCAACGAACCGGGCATCTACAAAGAAGGGCGGCATGGCATACGCATCGAAAACACGCAGATCATCTTGCCCTATCGGGAAACCGAGTTCGGCACATTCCTCCAGTTCGACCCACTCACCCTCTGTCCCATCGACATGAAACCGATAGACTGGTCCTTGCTCGACACGGAGGAAATCGAATGGCTCAACCGTTACCACAGCCGGGTGTACGACCAATTGGCTCCGTTGCTCGACCACGAACACCGCACATGGCTCCGCGAAGCGACCCGGCCATACGAACACACAAAACCATCTCAAAAATCATAAAATATGGCATTGATTAAGAAACTCAACGACTTGACTCCCAAGTTCGGCAAGCACTGCTACTTCTCCGAAGGGGCAGCCATCATTGGCGACGTCACCATGGGCGACGACTGTACCGTATGGTTTAACGCCGTCCTACGCGGCGACGTACATTTCATCAAAATCGGCAACCGCGTGAACATCCAAGACGGCTCTTGCCTGCATACGCTTTACGGCAAAGCCCCCATCATCATCGGCGACGACGTGACCGTGGGGCATAATGTCACGCTGCACGGTTGCGAAGTGAAAAGCGGTGCCCTCATCGGTATGGGGTCCACCATTCTGGACCACGCTGTCGTCGGTCATGGCGCCATCGTAGCCGCCGGCGCCTTGGTCCTGAAGAATACGGTCATCGGTGACGGCGAGCTGTGGGGAGGCGTACCGGCCAGATTCATCAAGAAGGTAGACCCCGAACAAGCCAAGGAACTCAATGTAGGCTATGCCCAACACTACGTCATGTACTCCGACTGGTACCGCCGTTCGGATGCCCATCCCGAACACACGCATTACTGCACCACATCGGAAGAGTATGACGAAGCTACCCGGCGGTAATACGTCAACATGTGAAATTATGAGAAAATTCAAATCCTCTTATTCTATCGGACTGCTATGCACCACCTGGTTCATGTCTTTCATCTTGCTGGCAGCCGCCGCTACGGCCATCTGCCGGCTGATGAAAGGACAAACCGGCATAGGACTTGCAGTAGCTCTGTACGCCTGTATCTGTCTTGTCATCGTAGCATTCATATATTCCTATTTTAACCAAATCAAACAGGTAGAAGTGACAGCAGACAAGGTTGTCATCAGAAAAGTATACGGTGCCATAACCATCCCCCGAAAAGAAATCCTATATGCCCGCCACAGAAAAACGCTCACCCGTGCCATCAAAAGTTGGGGTGTTTATGGGCTTTTCGGACTCACCGGAGAGTTTTGGGAGGACAAGACAGGACAATTCACTGTAGCAGTCAAAGACACCCAATCACTGATTGAAATTAAAACATCAAACAAATGTTACGTCGTCAGTTGCGACCGCTATGAAGAGGTTCTGAAACTATTGGAATAAGCCGAATGAAACTCCCTTGGACCGAAATATGACTCTGGCCGCAGACATGAAAGCCTCTGCGGCCAAAGTCGTTTCTCGGAAAACTTGACATCACCACGACGTAACCTTCGCCAGAATCGAATATTTTCCCCCTTCGGGAAAGCCAAAGGAAAATACGCCAGCCACGCACGGTTGCCCCTCGTACAAAAAGAAAGCCTGCACCGTCTTCCGGTGACATCCGTACCCGTAGGCTCCGCAGAACCGAGCGACAGCACTTCCGCCGTGACACAAGAAACAAGGAAAGGAGGAGCATCATGCTCTTATATTTTGGACTGTGAAGTTCATGCAAATAGCGAAAAAAGGAGGTAAAAAAATGATTGCAAGCCCCCAAAAATGCCGTTTGGAACACTTTGATTTTCCAATCTCATGAGAATGATTTTTCGTTTGGAGCAGAACGATTTTCCAATTTGCTTCAAACGAAAGACAACAAACCTCGAAAAAACGGGGAAAACTCCCCCAAAACGCCCCCAAAATACCGCATTTTACTCTCTTTTTCCCGGAATCGGACATACAGACGGGAGCTGTTTTTGCCGGTTTTCAGCCTGTCGGGACACAAAAAAAGCGGACAAACGCCCGCTTTTTCCAACTTGTATCCTATCTGATTCATCCTTCAGAATTTCACACTATCGAAAATCAAATCCGACGCTCCGGCATTCCGCTCGATATACTGTCCGGCAATCCGTCCCCGCTCCGCCAAGAACTTCCCGTCGGAAAGCAGACGGTCCATCGTCCGGCCGAAGGTGTCTGCATCCGTCACTTCCATGCAACCGCCCTCGCGCAACAAATCCTGCGCCTCACGGAACTTACGGTTGTTCGGACCGATAAGCACGGGTACACCATATACCGCCGCCTCGGGCACGTTATGGATGCCTACGCCGAAACCGCCGCCCACGTAGGCCATCTCGCCGTAACGATAAATGGACGAAAGCAAACCGTAACCGTCGATAATCAAGCAATCGGCACGGGCGGCACTTTCCTCCGTGACACGGGAGTAACGCACAAACGGACGGCGCAACTTTCCCTCTATCTCCTTCAAATGGTCTTCACTGACCACATGGGGCGCCAACACCAACTTCATTTCCGGATGGGCGTTGAAGTAAGGAATAATCAAATCCTCATCCGGTGCCCATGAGCTTCCGGTCACCAACACCTTGGCATCTTGCTTGAAAGCTTTCACCAACGGCAAATCCTTGGCCTGCCGGCAAATGTCCAGCACACGGTCGAAACGCGTGTCTCCGGCCACGGTGACGTTCGTGATGCCTTTGCGTGCCAACAATTCGCACGAAGTTTCGTTTTGCACGAAGAAATGGGTCACACAACGCAACACATCGCTGTAACTGCGCCCATACCAACGGAAAAATACTTGGTTCTCACGGAAAATACTGCTCACGCTGTACACCGGAATCTGACGACGGCGGCAAGCATGCAGGTAATTATTCCAAAACTCATATTTGATGAAGAACGCCATGCGCGGACGAGCCAACCGCAAAAAGCTGCGCACATTGCCCGGTGTGTCGAACGGGAGATAGCACACCACGTCCGCCCCTTCGTAGTCCTTGCGCACTTCATAACCCGAAGGAGAGAAAAAGGTCAGCAATATCTTGTACTCCGGATGCTCCCGTCGCAACCGCTCCATCAGCGGACGCCCCTGTTCGAACTCGCCCAGGGAAGCGGCATGAAACCAAACATACATTTCCTCCCGGCGGATGCTTTTCCGCAAGATACGGAAAGTATTCCATTGCCCTTTCACCATCAGCCACGCTTTCTTGCGGAAAGGCGAAACCAACACGACTGCCAGGGCATACAGATAAAGCGCGATCGAATATATCATTTCAGAATCTCTACGGCTTTACGCATTCTACGTAATGTTTCCTCCTTCCCAAGGAAAGCTGAAAGCTCATACATGTCGGGGCCCTTTCCTGTGCCCACCAAAGCCACACGCCAAGGATTCCAAGGCTTCTTGCCCGTCTCTTCCGCCCAACGGTCTACGGCCGCTTTCTGTCCCTCTACCGAGAAATCATCCAGGCCTTCCAGCAATGCGGCCAGTTCGGCCATGTCGGCCGCCGCCGTTTCCGTCCAGTTCTTCCGCACGAACTTGTCCTCGCGGTCGTACGCTTCCGGGGCAATGAAGAAGAAGTCGCAAAGGGGCCACAGTTCTTTGATGAAATTGATTTTCTTCATCTTCATCATGCCCACCACGGCTTCTACGCGTTCCATCGGTGCTTCTATCCCATTCTCGCGCAGTATCTTGTCGAAAGCGGGAGCCAATTCCTTGTTGTCCTTCATCAGGATATATTCACGGTTGAACCACAGGCCCTTCACATAATCGAACTTGGCACCGGCCTTGCTGCATTTGGTGATGTCGAAAAGCTCCACCAGTTCGTCCAACGACATGATCTCTTGGTCTGTTCCCGGATTCCAACCCAACAAGGCCAGGAAATTGATGACAGCCTCCGGCAGATAGCCGCTCTCACGATAACCGGAGGACACTTCGCCCGTCTTGGGGTCGTGCCATTCGAGAGGGAAAACCGGAAAGCCGAGACGGTCGCCGTCGCGTTTGCTCAATTTTCCCTTCCCGTCGGGCTTGAGCAACAAAGGCAAATGGGCGAACTTCGGCATCGTATCGGCCCATCCGAACGCACGGTAAAGCAGGACATGCAACGGAGCCGAGGGCAACCATTCTTCACCGCGAATCACGTGGGTCACCTCCATCAGATGGTCGTCTACGATGTTGGCCAGATGGTAGGTCGGCAATTCGTCGGCACTCTTGTAAAGCACCTTATCGTCGAGAATAGAAGAGTTGATGACCACATCGCCGCGAATCATGTCGTCCACATGTACGTCCTCGCCTGGCTCTATCTTGAAGCGGACAACGTACTGCCGGCCTTCGGCCAACAGCCGCTCCACCTCGTCAGCCGGCAACGACAACGAATTGCGCATCATGCCGCGCGTAGAGGCATCATACTGGAAATTCTGGATTTCCTGCCGCTTGGCCTCCAGTTCTTCCGGTGTGTCGAAGGCGATATAAGCCTTACCGGCATCCAGCAACTCCTGCACGTATTTCTTGTAAATGTCCCGGCGTTCCGACTGACGGTAAGGACCATGCTCCCCACCGAAACTTACTCCTTCGTCGAAAGGAATGCCGAGCCAACGGAAAGATTCCAAAATGTATTCCTCCGCTCCCGGGACAAACCGGTTGGAGTCTGTGTCCTCGATACGGAAAATGAACTCGCCGCCATGCTGGCGCGCAAAAAGATAATTGTATAAAGCCGTACGTACACCGCCTATATGCAAGGCTCCCGTGGGACTGGGAGCGAAACGAACCCTTACTTTTCTCTGTGTCATAACAACATTTGTGAATATTGTGCAAAAATACTACTTTTTATTTAAACGCCCCGTATTTTTTTCGTATTTTCGCCCTATATAAAATACGGAAAAAGAGATGAACAGACATAACCAACAAAACAGCCTTACCCCGAAGGCTTTGATTTATAGAATCGTCATCACGGTCACGGCCCTGTTTATCGTGTGCCTGTACATGCCGCGTGACGAACGTTCGACCTACCAGTTCGACGTGGGCAAACCTTGGCGTTACAGCCAGCTCATCGCGACCTACGACTTTCCGATATACAAAAGCGCGGAAACCATACAGACGGAACAGGACAGTATCTTACAGCATTACGAACCTTATTTCGCCATCGACGAGACCGTGGGGAAAGAACAGATAGAAAAGTTCAAGGCCACCATAAACGGACAGAAACCGGCCACCATACCGGCCAACTATCTGGCATACGTGGAAAACAAACTGGAACATATTTACGCGCAGGGCGTCATGGACACGGAGAATTTCGACCAAATGCACAGCGATGAAGTGGCGTCTATCCGCATATTCGCACAGAACGTGGCCAAGGAACAACCGATGACCCAGGTCTTCTCGCACAAAACCGCATACGAATACCTTATCGATTTGGGAGAAGACAGCTTGCATTATGACCGCAGAGTATTGCGGAAATGCAACCTGAGCGACTATATCGTACCCAATCTGACCTACGACAAGACAAAATCCGAAGAATCCCGGAAAGACTTGCTGTCTTCTCTTTCCTATTCGTCCGGTATGGTCATGAGCGGGCAGAAAATTATAGACCGAGGGGATATCGTGGACAAGGAAACATACGACATCCTCACTTCTCTGGAAAAAGAATATACCCGCCGAAACACGTCCAAAATGCAGACGCATACGGTATTGCTCGGCCAAATGCTTTACGTGGCTCTCATCATTGCCTGCCTGACGCTGTACTTCAACCTGTTCCGCCGTGACTATCTGGCCAACACGCGCCACATCCTGTTCATCGCCTCCATGCCGGTCATCTACCCGTTGATAACTTCATTCCTCATCAAGCATAACCTGTTCAATGTCTACATCATCCCGTTCGCCATGGCTCCTATTTTCATCCGGGTGTTCATGGATTCCCGGACGGCTTTTGTGACTCACGTGGCTACGGTGCTCATCAGTGCCATATCCCTGAAATACCCCTACGAGTTCATCGCCACACAGCTTGTGGCGGGCATGGTGGCCATCTACAGCCTGAGGGAGCTTTCCCAACGTTCGCAGCTTATCCGTTCGGCATTTTATGTCACATTGGCGTCTATAGCTTTTTACATGAGTATGGAACTTATTCACGAAAAAGACTTCGCACGCCTGGAGTATGGCATGTATATCTATATTATCATCAACGGCATCCTCTTGTTATTTGCCTACCCGTTGCTGTTCTTGTTCGAAAAGGTTTTCGGCTTCACCTCCAACGTGACTCTCGTCGAATTGTCCAACACCAACAACGAACTGCTGAAACGGCTCTCGGAAGTGGCTCCGGGCACATTCCAACACTCCATGCAGGTGGCGAACCTGGCTACGGAAGTGGCGAATAAAATCGGTGCCAAGGCGCTGCTCGTCCGAACCGGAGCCTTATACCACGACATCGGAAAGATGAACAGTCCGGCCTACTTTACGGAAAACCAGAATAACTTCAATCCTCATGATCGTATCAGTTACGAACAAAGTGCGGCGATTGTCATCAGTCATGTCAAGGACGGACTCAAACTGGCCGACAAATATAACCTGCCGCAAGTCATAAAGGATTTCATCTCGACGCACCACGGCAAAGGCAAGACCAAATACTTCCTGATTTCATACAAGAACCAGAATCCGGACCAACCGGTAGACGAATCCCTTTTCACTTACCCCGGTCCGAACCCGTTCACGCTGGAACAGGCCATCTTGATGATGGCGGACTCTGTGGAAGCCGCTTCCAGAAGCCTGAACGAATACACGGAAGAGAGCATCAGCGGACTGGTAGATAAGATCGTGGACAGCCAAGTGCAGGAAGGATTCTTCAAAGACTGCCCCATCACGTTCCACGACATCACCGTGGCTAAAGACGTGTTCAAAGAAAAGCTGAAGACGATTTACCACACGCGTATCAGCTATCCGGAACTGAAAAAGAAATAAGCGTCCTGCCTTACATGGGGTCTACGTCATAATAGATTTGGGCACTGCGGTAATCGGGATGTGCCATCAGGCTTTGGCGGAGATAAAGCAACTGTTCCCGTACCTTGGACAGAGAAGCTCCGGGTTCTACTTTCACTACGATTTTACGGATGTAGAGCAATTGGATTCGTGCCACGGGCGGCGCGTCAGGCCCTAAAATACGGGAACCGAACACCTGGCGCAGACGGCTCCCCATTTCAGCAGCCAGATGGTCGAGCACATCTGCCCGCTTATGTTTCATATAGACATAAATCAAACGGCAAAAAGGAGGATATACAAACATCTGACGCTCTTCCATCTGCCCTACGTACAACCCGAAATAGTCATGTTCCGTCACTTGACGAATGAGAGGCAGATCCGGACTCTTGGTCTGCAGGATGACACGTCCCTGCCTGCTGCGGCGTCCGGCGCGCCCGGCCACTTGTGCCATCAACTGGAAGGCGCGCTCAAAGCTTCGGAAGTCCGGGATATTAAGCATGGCGTCGGCATTCAATATGCCGACCACGCTGACTCGTTCGAAATCCAATCCTTTGGTCACCATCTGCGTTCCGATAAGCACATCGGTCTTTCCGCTTTGAAAATCCTCCAAGATTCCTTCGTAGGCCGAACGTGTACGGGTCGTATCCAAATCCATCCGGGCCACGGCGGCCTCCGGAAAGACTTGATGTACGGCATCTTCCACCTTTTCCGTACCGAACCCTCGCTGCACCAGCTCCGTACCTTCACAGGCCGGGCAGCGAGTCGGCACGTTACATGTGTAACCGCAATAATGGCAAGTCATTTGATTCAGTCCCTTATGGTACGTCAGGCTGACATCGCAGTTTTTGCACTTGGGCACCCAACCGCACGTGTGGCATTCTATCATCGGAGCGTAACCTCGCCGGTTCTGGAACAGTATGACCTGTTCCTTGTTTTCCAATGCCCGGCGCATCTCCTCCAACAAACGCGGTGAGAACGGACCGGCCATGCGCCTTTTGCGCTGTAGCTCTTTAATATCCACCACCTCGACTTCCGGTAAACGTACTTGTCCGAAACGTTCGGTCAGCTCCACCAAACCGTATTTGCCCATGCGGACGTTATAATAAGTCTCCAACGCCGGAGTAGCCGTACCGAGCAATGTACGGGCACCGTACATCCGGGCTAACATGATCGCCGCATTCCGGGCATGGTAACGCGGCGCAGGCTCCTGCTGTTTATAAGATTGTTCATGCTCTTCGTCCACTATGACCAGCCCCAGATGCCGGAAAGGCAAGAAGACGGACGAACGAACGCCTACAATAATATCGTAAGGCTGTTCGGACAACTGCTTTTGCCAAATCTCGACACGTTCGGCATCGGGAAACTTGGAATGGTACACGCCCATGCGGTTGCCGAACACGCGATATAACCTGTCCGTCAACTGGGTGGTCAGCACAATCTCCGGCACCAAATAAAGCACCTGTTTACCTTCGGCTATCATCTGACGAATCAGATGAATGTAAACCTCGGTCTTCCCGCTCGATGTCACTCCGTGAAGCAGGCATACCGGATGACGGGCAAAAGCTTCTTCCAGCTCCCGGAACGCCCGTACCTGTGCCTCACTCAAAGGAGAAACACCTATCGTTTCGGTGACCTCCGTATGAGCCAAACGGCCTATCTCGTATGGATAGGCCTCCAATACGCCCTTCTCTTCCAAAGCACGGCAAATCGCCAGACTGCCACCGACAGCTTCTATCAGGGCTTTCCGTCCCACCTCCGCCAGCATCTTCGGATTACGCAACCGGAAAGCCGTTCCGGCACCTGCCAGCTCTAAATACTTTAATAAAAGGGACTGCTGTTTGGGTGCTCTTCCTAAACCGTCAAGCAATTCATGAAGTTTGTCCTCGTCAAAATAGGTTTCCGATAAGCGCACATGTACTTCCGTACGTGGCTTATAGCTGCGTTTGACTTCCTCTTTCATGGCAAGGACACCCTTGTCCATCAAAGACCTTACCACCCGCAAGACCCGAAAATCCTCACATTCTTTTTGAAGTTGCGTCACGGTCGATTCGGAACGCCTCGAAACCCAAGTAACGACCCGTTGCTCCCGTTCCGACAATACGGCATTTCCCGCATATTCACTGTTTACCACCACCTTGCTCTCGCTTTCCAGTTTCATACCGGACGGCAGGGCAGCCTTATACACATCCCCTACGGCACAAAGGTAATAGTCTGCCAACCATCTCCAAAAATCCAACTGCACCGGAAGTAAAACGGGATCCGAATCAAGTATCTCCCACACGGTCTTCACGGCATAACCTTGCGGTTGCCGCCCGTGAACGTCAACCACAATAGCCGTATAAAACTTTTTGGCTCCAAACGGCACGATAACCCTACTGCCCGGCCGTACCACTTCTTGCCGCTCTTCGGGCAAAGCGTATGTATAAGCCGCCGACAAAGGAAGAGGAAGAATGACATCTACAAACTTCATACGCACGGATTTTAATGCGTTACAAAAATACGACAAAAGAAGCTAACAGACAAAAGGAAAGCCGTCCGCTTCATGCAGACGGCTTCCGTTTATTCCATTTTTCTATCGGACTACATTAAAACAGGTAAGCCAAACGAACTTGCCATGTGTTGTTCTTTACGTCAAACTCTTTTATGACATCGCCCACACCGCCTAATTTTCCGGTCTCACCCATGGCGATATTGTAGGTCACACCTACTTGCAAATGGCTAAGCAGTGTCACACCGGCTCCCACATTCCAACTGAACGTAGAGCGTTCCAAACTTCCGATACTTTCACCGGCATACTTTAAATTACGGCTCCCCAGATACCAGTTGTATTGCGGACCTGTAGCCAAATAAACGCCGACCAGACTGCTAAAGCCAAAATTATACCTTAAATTAATGGGGATCTCCACGTAAGGCATGGATTTGTTAGGCGTACTCCCGTTGACATTCTCCCCGTCTACTTCACCTGAAAAGTCCATCTTCATGTACTTCTGGGAGTAGAGAAGGGAAGCATCGATACCCAAACCGATGACCGGCATGGTCATCTGCACTTTCGGTCCGACGAACCATCCCGTACGATTGGAAGCATCGAACAAGCCTCCGTCACCTTTTATACTTGCCTTACTCAAGTTCACACCGCCTTCAAGTCCCCACTTGAACTGCGCATTGGCAGGTGCCGCCCATAAAAACGCCACCATACACATCAATACTGCACTTAATTTCTTCATAGAAGTTTGCTTTTTATTTCTTATCGAAAAACAAAGATAGCAACTGTTTGCCGTACTTTCAACTTTTTCCGAAAATATATCTCTTTTTTATTATCTACGTTGTCTGCGTACGGTCACTCTGGGCGTGGAGGCTTCTCCCCCTCCGGAACTGCTCCTACGCGTCTTGGAGACTTTGGTTTTCTCGGTTTTGGCTTTCTTCCGCGTATCCGACGAAGAGGACGCACGACGCGAATTACGTGAACGGCGCGTAGCTTTCTCCTCTTTCTTCTCTACAGTCGAATCGGATGCCACCGAGTCGACAGCCACGGAATCGGCATGCCCCCAAACATGCTTTTCAAAGTCGGAAAGTTGTTTCTCTATCCGCTTCTGTTCGTTGGCCATGGCACTGTCCGTCTTACAATAGTTAGCCAGTACCTTCCCCTGCATGTTGTTTGTCTTATAAATCTTTCCGTCATACAGGTTCATGGAGAAATAATCCGCCGCCGTCATGTTCGTCACGTTGTTGTAATTGCTTGCCATCATCGTGTGACGAGCCAAATACGTACTGATATCATCATATTTGAGCCAAAACAAAGGATATGGGGTGGCCTCTCCGCCAAAATCATCTCCCCGCATCAGCACCGGGCATAAAGCCGTGACTTTCGTACGGAACGTCGAAGTCCTTTGGTCGAAATAAGAGCTCTCCTTTATATAATAACGGGAAACTTCAGCCGAGGGAATATCGCTGGCATTCACACGGGGACGCCCGTTCTGCTCCTCGTAATATATATGATAACGCTCTAACAATTCTTTCACGTCCACCTTATCGCGCGAGGTAAAAGACTCGTTGCCGTCCAGTTTATATTGGTATGCCGTAATCTTTCCCGTCAGCAATAAGTCGAACAGATACGTAAACAGGTTTATCTGGCCTGCGGAAGGCTCCACCGGATAATATAGGGGGGCGTTCTTGTCCAGCGTCAGATCCAACTGACGATACACATCGCGACGCCACACCACGTCCTCAGGCACTTCCACCGCCACGGGGAACTGCAAACTGGCACGGTCTACGGTTTTCTCGGCCTTGTCTGCATCATTGGATTTCACCCTGCGGCGAGCCGGCTGCGCCTCCGCCTGCACGTACAGGGCAACTCCTAACAAAACAAAAAACAGACGTTTCATCCTTATCTTATTTTTACTCATAGTCTTCATTTCCATCCATTCATTAGTTGACAATCACTTCCATAGAGCCGTCGAGCGTCCGCTCCGCCCCGTCGGGGCCTACGGCTCTTATACGGGAAATATAGAACCGTTTTCCACGTCCCAACGAACGGAACATCGAACGTTGCTGTTCAGTGAAAGACGCGCTGTTCGACACCGCCGGTACGGCATTACCCATATTGTCGAAAAACACCGTCTCGAACCCTTGCACCCGGAACTCTATATTCAAAAGTCCGTCGTCAATAGCTGCGCCGATGCCTTTCGTTCCCATCAACACTTGTTTGGACAAACGCCCGCCACGGAAACGGTTGCTACCGCCTTCCGCCGCATACTCTATATAAGCCGACGGGTCGGGCAACTTACGCACACGAAAGGCAAACTGTCCCATCTTCTGCATACGTCCCTCCATATTGGCATTGACCGTAATCACGGCATCTTTGCCCACTTCTGCCGGTCGGGCTATATATTTGCCCGCCCCTGTGGGCCGCAACACTCCTCCACTCATGGAAGCCACCACCTTATTGGCCGGAACCCCGGGAATAGACACGCTCATGGGGTTCTCATATCCGGCATACAACACATTCATCAAGTCTGCCGACACCGTAGCCGAAGGAGCCACCACGGTGTAAGGCTGAGAGAAGTCCCTGCGCACCATCTGACCACGCCCGTCCATCATCTCGATATAACCTTTCAGCGTATAATCGCCCGTACTACTGCAAACCGTCTCATACAGTCCGCCCGGTGAAGTGATTTGCCGTCCGTTGACATATACCGTCGGACGTTGGGTCGTATCCACAGCAGCCATGATGATCTGGGCACTGAACTTCCCGCCTTGTACCACCGTACGCGAAGCCGGTATCACAAATGCATTCAACTCGTTCACACGCAAGTCTTTCATGTCTATATTGGCCACCAAGGCATGAAGCACCTCTCCTTCGGCATAACGCACATCACTCTGCAATTTGGAAAGCAAAGTGACGGCCGCAGCCACCGGCGTATTCTCAAACATATACTCCTGCCAATTCTTCCCTAAAGTACCGGCCTTGTTCGGAACCTCCGTATTCAGGTTGTCCGCAATGATTTTCTTCTGCGTCTCGTCTGTCAACATGCCGACGATGCTTTCACGAAAACTGTTGATGGCCACGAACAACCTCTGTCCTTCTCCTCGGCGCGGCGCCAACATCACATGGGAAGCCGCCTCCAGATCCTCCTTGTTCTGCACGTCTTTCACGTCGCCGTCTTCCCCGTCCGCCTGCTTCACGATACTGACCTTCAGGGCTTCCGCATAATTATATAAGGAGTCTGAGATTTTCTTCACATACTGTGCCTTGTCGAACCATTCCTTCACTTTGGCCGGATTGGCCTCCATCTGTCCCTGCAAATCCTTATAAAGGGCTTCGTTGGACGCAGAAGCGTTCGCCGTAGTCCGCAGAAGGCTGTCTTCCACCAATGAAAAACCGTTCAACACGTCGGAAGACACGTTCAGGGCCAACATAGCCATCAGCACCACATACATGAGGTTGATCATCTTCTGACGCGGAGACATTCTATTTTGCTGGGATGCCATTTCGTATTCCTTTCTGATTAATCCGTTTATTCTGTTATCGAACCGCCCGGCGTATGCTTCATGTTCACCGTCAAGGCCTGAATCATACGGTTGTAAATGCCGTTCAATTCTTCTATCTGACGCGCCATCTTGCGGGTCTGTTCATTGATTTGGTCTATCGTGCCCACCTGCGTACTGATACTCTTCAACTGCATCTCGTATATCGTATTGATACCCGTCAGCGTACGGTTCAGATTATCCATCTCCTTGGCATCACGCGTCATGTGTTCAGCCTGTTCGGACACGCGAGCCAAGGTTTCGGTCAACGTCTTCAGCTCTTCCACATAGTTTTCAGCCGCCTCCTTCATTTCGGGAGTAGAAGCGTTACGGGCATCTTCAAGCACTTTCGCAAAAAGTTCTGCGTTGGAAGCATTCACCATATCGGCCAAAGCCTTTATATCCAACGCCTGCTGCCCCACGCTGCCCTGCACGCCTTGTGTTCCGCCGCCTGCTGCGCCAGCCCCTTCCTGATTTACAGTAACCGCTGCCCCGGAAAGAGGGGCACCTCCATTTCCTCCGACTACGACCGGCCCTCCCACGACTATGGGCTGGGATACCCCTCCACCGGACACAACCGGTTGGGCCACTCCACCTTGCGCAGCCTCAGGAAGGTTCCCGGCTTCCTTTTCGCCGACAGCCTCTTCGTCCCAATCCTCTTCATCCGAAGCCAGACTCATCCGGTCTTCATCGCGCTTCAGTTCTGCCGGACGGTCGAAACCGGAGATGAAAAACACCAGAACCTCCGTCCCCATACCGATGAACAACATCGCATTGGCCCCGGGAATATGAGTCAGTTTGAACAAAGCTCCAAGAATAACCACGGCCGCTCCCCAACTGTACGCATAATTCAGGAATGTCTGTCCGGGCACCGACTCAATCCAATCCTGAATACGGATAATTATGTTTTTTCTATTCTTAGCCATATTTTTACCTCTTTAATCTTTTTATTTACGTTTATTGGTTGTCCCCGATACAGAACGTACACAACGGAAACCGATGTACGAACGCGGTTGGTTTTGATATTCGTATGAACGCCATACGGAACGTATCATGGATTCCGGGTCTTTCCACGAACCGCCCCTCACCGACTTCTTCTTCAGGCGATAAGGGTCTTCTTTCGCGGCATTGTATTTCAGTTCCGGATTCATGTCGCTCATGCCGTCCACACCCGATTCGGTGTACACCGTACTCGTCCATTCCGCCACATTTCCCGCCATGTCGAACAAACCGTTGGAATTGGCCGAATAAGAACCGCATTTGGAGGTTATCAAGCTCCCGTCGTCCGTATAGTCCCCACGGTCGGGTTTGAAGTTGGCATAATAACAGTCTTTCTCGCTTTTCACCCCTTTTGTCTCCCACGGGAACAAGGCTCCTTCAGGACCACGTGCGGCAAATTCCCATTCCACCTCTGTCGGCAAACGGTAAGGCTGTATCTGACTGGCTGCGGCTCCCAAGCCACGTTTCAGGAACTCCGTACGCCAATCGCAGAAAGCATTGGCCTGTTCCCAGGTCACACCGACCACCGGATAATCGTTATAAGCCGGATTGGAGAAGTATTGCAACATGTAGCGTTCGTTTTCCGCATTGGAAAAATCGTTCACCCAACACGTCGTATCCGGATAAATATTCACGATATAAGTATTCAGGAAATCATGCAGTCCCGAAAGCGGGCGGGTGATGGTTTCACGCACGATACGCCCTTCGTCGTCGATGTAAGCTGTGTCCTTGGAAATCATGACCACTTCGTCCGCATCCACGGCATGGTCGGTATTCAGGTTGCGTTCATCCGGATTCAGGCGGTGCTTGCGCAAAGCGGCAGCGGTATAATCGAACACCTCATAACGGTAATTCATCTGGCGCGCATCCAACATACGCTCCCCCGTAGCCGGATTCGTCACGTACACACTTTCTATGGCCCTCAACTCGTCTTCGTTCGGGCGTTTCCAGGGTATCGGCTTTTTCCAGTTCAGATAAGGAGTCACAGGATTCCCGAACTTGTCCTCCTCTATCTTGTAGGTCTCGTCGCCTGCGTATGCCGGATCGGCCAGGCGTTCGCGGATAATAGAGTCACGCACCCAAAAGACAAACTGGCGATATTTGGCATTCGACACTTCATTCGCGTCCATCCAGAAGCCGTCGACCGAAATTTCCCGGGTAGGAATGGTCATTCCCCACAACGAATCGGTTTCTTCCGTACCGATTTTCAATGAACCTTTCTTCACGAAAACCATCCCGTAAGGAGTCGGTTCACTGTAGGCCGTTCCCCCGACACCGGTCACTTCTCCACCCGTGGCGGTGGATGCCGAACGGGGACCCAGACAAGCGCTGAACGCCAGACCTGCCATTATGCCCCATATCAACCCACAACACTTCATATTCATTATTATAATATTCTTACGCTTTTATGTTTATTCTTTCCTTTCTTGAACAGATTCAACTCCGTCTTATAGCCGATGATGATCTCATGACTGCCGTTCAATGCCCCGATGCCGGCCGTGTACATTTCGTACGCATAACCGAGATTGATGCCATGAAAGTCTCCGCCGAAGAGGAAACTGACCGAATTCATCGGACTGTACGACACCCCGCCGTACAACTCATGCTTGCTGCCATGATAAGCGATGCGTCCCGTCATATCCGCCCGGAAACCCACGGCATCGGAACGCAGCATGGCGGTCGTATGTATGGTATATAACGGACTTTTAAGCCGTATATTGTACCCGCCCGTCAAATAATAAGAAGGAGAGACCTTAAATTCGTTCACTTTTTCCTCTCCCAACGTGACGGTCGGCGAGGTACAGTGCATCATGGCAAAACCGGCGTACCACGACTTACGGGCATACTGGATGCCGAAATTCATATCGAAACCGGCACCGTTGGCCTCAGCCGTAGGAAACGCAGGGTCGCCGGACTCTCCCAAATCCAACTCTCCCCCGTCGAACGTCTCACTGAGCATGGACAAATGGATACCTCCGCTCAGTTTGCCTCCCCACAAAGGCTGATGGTAAGCATATTGCAGAAAAAACTTCTGGTGCTTGAACAGACCGATCTGGTCGTTGGTGAACCCCACTCCGGCACCGTGCCTCGCGCTGATGAAAAACAACGGCAGATCCACGTAAGCAAACATTACGGCGGGGGCGTTTTCAAAACCAGTCATCTGCATGCTGTAAGCTCCTTGAAAGTTCAGCATGGGAGACTGTCCCGTCGCTGCGGGGTTATAAAAGGGCGTCATGGCCCAATAATTGACAAAAGACGGGTCGTACTGAGCCTTGGCCCACCGGGGCAACAAGCTCAATATCAAGATAAACCCTATCAGTTTTCCCTTTGTCTTCACTGTCTCTACAACCGTTGTACTTTAAGAAAACAGAATCTTTTTCTTTTTATTGTCCGGCATCGCACGAAAATCGCGGTTTCAGGTAAAACAATGGAGCGGATGCACACTTACACCCGCTCCAGTAATCATTTCAGGTTTTCCGTATTTCCAAGTCCGACGCACATCAATACTCGTCCTCGTTGAAAAGAAAATCCTCCTTCGTCGGATAGTCCGGCCAAACATCTTCTATCGTCTCATATATTTCGCCTTCATCCTCTATTTCTTGCAGATTCTCGATCACTTCCAAGGGAGCGCCAGAACGCATCGCATAATCAATCAGTTCATCCTTGGTGGCAGGCCATGGCGCATCTTCTAACTTTGAAGCCAATTCCAGTGTCCAATACATAGTCCTTAATATTTATAACAACTTCGTTTTTCTATTTTGTGCGCAAAAATAATAATATTTTCGATACCATCAACGTTTCTTCCACACAATTTCATCTTTCCCCTCAATAAATAGCATTTTACGGGACAACACAAACAGATAATCGGACAAGCGGTTGACATACGCACAAACCTCCGGCATCACCGGCGCACTTCCGGACAGTTCCAGGATACGCCGCTCCACCCTGCGGCACACGGTGCGGCAAACATGACACACGGCCGCCCCCCGGGAGCCGCCGGGAAGCACGAACCCCCGCCACCCGGGAAGCCCGTCTTCCGCCTCATCTATGGCCTGTTCCAGACGCGTCACGTCTTCTTCCGTCACCACTTCCCGGCCAAGCTTTTCCGCACGCGAAGGTGCCGTAGCCAGATAGGCACCTATCGCGAACAAGTCACATTGGATGCCTGTCAGGAACTCGCGGTCTTCTTCACGTTCCAAATAAGTAATCAATTCGCCGATGTGGGCATTCAGCTCATCCACCGTCCCATACGCTTCCACGCGGACATCCGTCTTGGACACCCGCACGCCCCCGCTCAGGCTGGTCATTCCCTCGTCGCCCGTACGGGTATATACTCTACTTTTCTTCATTTTTTCCGTATATTTAAAAATTCACAATATAATCTTGCCGTTGCTTGGAACGGTCATAAAACACAAGACCGTAGTCATAGAGATCGAAAGTCACCACGGCTTCCGGCAAGCGTTTCACGTCGTCCCACGCCTGCAAAGCCGCTTTTGAAGCCCGTATGCCGAAAAGGAGGCACACCGAACACCTTGTCGACGGACGTGAGACCACAGCCGTCCAATGCCGGGGCGCAATCCCCCTGCCCACGACCATCAGTTCCTTCTGCCGCACGAAACCTCCGTTCTCCCGCACCCTCACCTTCCAAAACAAATCCTGGCATACCGCAGCAGAACGGCATCCCGCTGCCAAGTAAGCCGTTTCCGCCTCTTTCACGTGCCCATATATCCGGATCAGCGAGGGATGCACGTAATTGGACAGACGAAAAAGAAACTTGCGGCATTTCAACCGATGCAAGCCCCCGCACAGGCAAACCACGGGATAACGTTTCTTCAGTTCCCGATAGGCGTAATATTCCCCACGCTCATACACCACATACGTCAGGAAGTCGAATGCAAAGGGAGAATGCACACCGTATCCGCGCCGATGCCTGAACCTTTTCAACCAAATCCATTGTCTACAGAGCATTCTTGTATCTTATGTTTGTTCTTGCCCAACAAAGTTAGCACAAAAAAGCACTCCGTATTGATATAAATCAAGAAAAAGCCGTTTTTTCGATATTAAAAGCCGGATATTTTGCCGGAAAGCCGAAACTCCCTACCTTTGCATCGTGTTTTTCATAGTATTAGATTTAAGGTTAACAAAGGTTGGGTCAGAGCGCTGACCCTTTTTTTATGTCCTACGGTGAAGCCTAAAAAAAACAGGACATTACAGCCTCGCATCTCCGCTCTCTCCGCACTTCACGCAACCACCTCACCCACAATAAAATACAAGTCTACAGAGAACGGCAAAAAAATCTCCTGCAAACGATTTTCCAATCTCCTGCGAACGATTTTTCGTTTGGCGCAGAACAAAAAATCATTTGCCGCAAGGTAAATCCGCCCACTCCTTGAGGCAGGATTTCATTTGACAAAGCCCTGTTTCCAAAGTCCGGCACGCCCACCCATGGTATGCACTCCGCAGCCCTCCCCGTCCGGGGTATCTTGCAAAAAAATAAGGCAAACCTCACTGACTTTCAAAAAAAAAACGTTTCTTTATACCTCCAAACAGGAACTTGAACAAACCAACATAGAAAAAGACATGGAACTACAGACGCATACCGACACTGCATACCGGCAACTGCTTCCCGCCGAAATCCGACAACTGGAACAGCAAGGCTGCACGGCCGAAAACTGGCAACTGATTGAAGTCCATCCGGATATCGACCTTCGCCATCTGGCGTACGTGCATTTTTCCGGCTCCAACCGTATCGGGAATTTCCAAAAGACCGTCACGCTGCCGGGCGGAATCACCCTACACACGGGCATCCGCCATGCCACGCTGCACTGTACCACCGTGGGCGACGACTGCCTGATAGGGCACGTCCACGGGTATATCGCCCATTACGACATCGCCCCGGGCTGCATCATCCTCCATACGGACACCATTGCCATGACCGGCTCGTCTTCTTTCGGAAACGGCACAGAACTCCATGTCATGAGCGAAAGCGGAGGACGGGAGCTCCTCATTCACGACCGCCTGTCGGCACAAGAAGCGTACATGCAGGCCATGTACCGCCACGATGCCTTGTTGACGCAAAACCTCCGCCGGTTGGTTTCGGACTACGCCGCACGGCAAACCGGCAACCGCGGCAAGATAGGCGAGGGCACACGGATACTCCGCTGCGGCCTGATCCGCAACGTGAAAATCGGGCCTTGCAGCCGTCTGGAAGGTGTCGTCCGGTTGGAAAACGGCACGATATGCAGCCATCCGGACGCCCCTACCTTCGTGGGTGACTTGGTCATCGCCCGTGATTTCATCCTGCAAACCGGCAGCCATGTCGCCGACGGCGCGACGCTCACCCGTTGCCATGTAGGACAAGCGTCCACCATCGGGCATGGCTTTTCCGCCACGGACGCTTATTTCGGTTGCAACTGTCAGGCGGAGCAGGGTGAGGCATGCGCCATCCTGGCCGGTCCTTATACGGTGACGCACCACAAGTCCACGCTGTTGATAGGCGGCATGTTCTCGTTCATGAACGCCGGTTCGGGCACCAACCAGAGCAACCACGCCTACAAGCTCGGCCCCCGGCACCACGGTGTGCTGGAACGGGGATGCAAAACCGCTTCGGGCAGCCACATCTCGTGGCCCGCGCATATCGGGGCGTTTTCGCTGGTCATGGGACATTGCGCTCCCGGTACCGACAGCAGCGAATGGCCATTCTCTTACCTCGTGGAGCAAGGCTCGTCCCATTACGTGATTCCCGGCATTACCCTGAGGGGCGTGGGAACGCTGCGCGACATCGGGAAATGGCCTGCACGCGACGGCCGCCCGCCCCAAGTGCCTCAAACGGACCGGGTCTCCTTCGAAGCATTCTCTCCTTATACGATGGGGCGTGTGTTCCGGGCACGGATTACCTTGGAAGAACTAAGCGGACGCTTCGACGCAGATACCCAAGAAATCACATGGAACGGCCTGCGGCTCAAAGAGAAATCGATGAAGCAAGGCATAGAATGGTACCGGTTGGCTTTAGACCGTTACTTGGGCGAACAACTGATCCGGCAATTAGAGGCGCATGAGGGCATGCCCTCGGACGAGCTATGCGAAGCCCTGCATCCCCGTGCGGCATGCAGCGACCGCTGGGGAGACATCGGCGGCATGCTGGCACCCATAAGCGAAATCAATGACATTACCAGAATCATCGCCACAGGACAACTCGACCGCATAGAAAAATTGGGGGAACGGCTCCGGCTTATCCACGACCGGTATGACGACTTCTCCTGGGCTTGGACGTGGAACCTCTTGCACGAGATATACCCCGATTCCTATGGCAAGGACTTTATCCCGTCGCTCTGCCTGCCCGTCATCCGGAAATGGGAAACCGCCGCCACGACACTCAACCGGCAGATCATAGCCGATGCCACAAAGGACATCTCGACAGGTTCTTTTGCCGGTTTCGGTATCGACGGCGGTGAGGAAACCGCCGTGGACGACGCGTTGGCCGTCCGGGGCACCGTACAACAATGCGGTATCATCCAAGAGTTGGAAAAGCAACAAACGGAAATCAAAGAAAAGGCCGGATACTGGTTGCATAAATTAACCCTTTAACCCCATACGACTATGAACAGACAGCAAAACCCTTCACCGGAAAACCGTACTTCACGTGTAATGACAGCGTGGCCGGACGCCCTGAAACTGTTCTTTTTCGGCTTCTGGATGTTTTTCGGCATTTATTACGGCGACGTGCTTTACATCGCCCAACAGTACAGTTTCTTCAGCACAGCCCAAGGAGCCATGCGCCCGCTATGGGAAACCTCTTACGGTTCGTTGTGGATTATCGGGCGTGCCTTGCTCCAAGCGTTCCATTCGCCTTTCTGGGGCGGTGCCCTCCTCTCGGGCATGCTTACCCTCATCTCTTGGTTGTTCGGGTATGTCTTCAGGTTGCGTGGCCGGTTCGGATACCTGAAATACATCCCGGCATTCGTTTTTATTTATGTGGTCGTCTACCACGGTTTCGACATTTACTATCAGACGGAAACGGGCAAACTGCTCGGCATTCCCTTCTGCATCCTCCTCATTCTGGCCTGCCAAGCCGTCTTCGTTCGTTCTTTCAGTCGGAAAAAACTCTCGGGGTTGTTCACCCCACCGGCTTACAACCGTCCGCTCGACGAATGGAAAGCCATGGGATTCATCCTCATCTTGGGAGCCGGAGCCGTGGGCATGAACGAATGGCAACGCCCCTACGTACGCCCTACCGCCAAGATGCAGCGCGAACTGGAACGGCAGGACTGGAAGGGCATGAAAGCCATCGCCTCCCGCTCCGACCTGACCTACGGCACGGTGGCGGCTTACTACGCCATTTCGCGGATGGAAGACGAAAACGACGTGCCCAAAGTACCCATAGACATGTTACCGCCGACAAGCCGCCCTATTTACCTGCATAACCGCGACGGTAACCTCGAAAACGCCCGGAATTACTTCCTGATGGACTACTGCATCGCTTCGGAACAATACCCCATCTCTTACGAACTGGGCAAAGCGGATTTGAATACCAACGGCCCGTCTCCGCTCCTGCTCAAACAGATGGTCCGGATTTGTCTGGCCCTGCATAAAAAAGAAGAAGCACGTTCTCACCTGAACGTGCTCCGTACGCTTCCTTTCGAGAAGGATTTCATCGAGACCTACGCCCCGGAGGCACAGGAATAGGAAAAAGGGATTTCCTCCTCCCCTCCGGGCTTATTCCGTCCGCTTGACAGCCAAGACCAGTTCGGCGGACTTCAGTCCTTTGGCTTCCGCTTTCAGGCGAAGGGTTCCGGCTTGTCCCTTTTCCGCCACGATGGCGGTCATCTGTCCGTTGAACACCGGCATTTGCGGCCGGCCGAACGGTTCAAGGCACACGGGGTTGCCGTTGGCTCCGGCCTTGTAATACCCGGCTCCACGGACAGAAAACTTCACCGTATGCTGTGCGTCGGGACAGAGGTTGCCCTCGCGGTCCACCACGCTGACCGTGACAAAAGCCAAGTCCTCATCCCGCAAATCCGCGTCCAACGTGTCCTTGTCGGCCTTCAATACGATGCGGTAAGGCTTACCTGCCGTACGGACGATCTGCTCCGCACGCTTCCGTCCGTTTTCGTCGTAGGCCACAGCCTTCACCTCGCCCGGCTCGTAGCGCGTGTCCATCCACATCAGCCGGTAACGTTTCTGGCGGGCCAAAGCACGGCGTGCCTCATCGTTTTCCGTCTCATCGAGCTTGACGGTGGTGTCTTTCGTACGTTTCCCTTGGCTCTTGCCATTGATGAAAAGTTCCACCGTAGGGTAATTGGTGTACACGAATACCGGGGTCACCTCGCCTTCACGCCCCGGCCAGTTCCAGTGCGGAAGGATGTGCAAGGTTTCCGCTGCCTTGTTCCATTGGCTGCGGTAAAGGTAATAACGATCCTTGGGCAGGTAAGCCAAGTCGATGATACCGAACAGCGAAGAATGGCTGGGCCAATCGTCATAATACGGCGTCGGCTCGCCCAAGTAGTCGAAGCCTGTCCACACGAACTCGCCCATATCGTAGGGCAAATCCTCGGACAAGATAAAGTTGTCCTCCGGCAAGTCGCTCCACGGGCAATGTTCCACATCGTAGGAAGACGACTGGTGGTCATCGTATTTCGCCCCGGCCTTGCGTTCCACAGGGAACTTATACACGCCGCGCGAGCTTACCGTAGAAGCCGTTTCCGACCCCAACACCACCCGTTGCGGCAATGCCTTATAAGCTTTCTGGTAAAGATTGGAACGGTAATTGAAGCCCGGGATGTCCATGATGGCCGCCACGTGGCTCTTGATGGCGGCATCCACACGGTCCATGCCTTGCGTGCAGGGCCGCGTGGGGTCTTCGCGGTGCACGATGTCCTGCATCATCCGACAAAGCTTTGCTCCCTGCGCCGAACCTTGGTCGGGCACCTCGTTGCCGATGCACCACATCACGACCGCCGGGTCGTTGCGGTAATGACGCACCACATTCACCAAATCGCGTTCCACCCACTCGTCGTAGTACTTGTTATAACCGTTGGCCATTTTCTTGGCTTTCCACTCATCGAAAGTCTCCACCATCAACAGCATCCCCATCTCGTTACAGGCTTGCACCAGTTCCGGCGACGGCATGTTGTGCGACGTGCGGTAAGCATTGCTGCCCATGTCCTTCAGCATCTTCAGCCGGTAACGGATGGCCTGCATGTTCACCGCCGTGCCCAACGGTCCCAAGTCGTGATGATTGCACGTGCCATGGAAAACCAACCTTTTCCCGTTCAACAGGAAGCCTTTTTCGGGGACGACTTCAATCGTACGGATGCCGAACGTAGTCTGGTAGGTGTCGCTCAAACGTCCCTGATAGTACACCTCCGTGTCCGCCCGGTAGAGGTTCGGATGTTCGCAATCCCACAACAGGGGGCGGTCCACCACGAAATCCTGTTCGAGCACGCCTTCGTCATACGGCGACAAGGCGGTTTCGCGCTCCGCCACTTTTTGTCCTCCGGGGGCACGCAGAACGGTTTTCAGACGGATGTCCTTGCAGTCCGTGCCGTCGGGATATTCCAGTTCCGTACGCACCTTCACTTTCGCAAAATCCTCACGCACCGTCGGCGTGGTGACTGTCGTGCCCCATGTACGTACCCCGACTTTGCCCGACACTACCAGATGCACGTTACGGTACAACCCGGCCCCCGGATACCAGCGCGAGCTTTCGGGTTCATTCTCCAAGCGCACCGCCAACACATTGTCTTTTGCGTTCACGGCATCCGTCACGTCGAAATAAAAGGAATTATAGCCATACGGCCAATTCCCCGCCTTCTTTCCGTTGACATAGACTTGCGCGTGGCTCATCGCCCCGTCGAACATCAGCACCACGCGCTTGTCCGCCCCGAAACCGGGCACGTCGAAATGCAGCCTGTACCAACCTACGCCTACGAAAGGCAGTCCTCCCGTACGTCCGGACTGGTTCTGGGCTTCTTTCTGTCCGTCCTGCTCGATGGCCATGAACTGCCGGTCGTTGTTCGCATCGAACGGCCCGCTTATCGCCCAATCGTGGGGCACGGACACGCGTTCCCACTTTCCGTCGTCCACCTGCACTCCGCCGAACGACTCATTGTCCGCACGGGTAAACCGCCATCCGTCCCGCAACAGCACCGTTTCCCGTTCTCCACCGGCCTGCATCCCCAAGCAGAAGAGCAAGCCCCACACATACAATAACAGTTTTTTCATATATCTCAGGTTAATGATGAACAGGTTCGTCAAGCCAGCGAATACACCACGTCCATGACTTTCCGCCCGATTTCCTCCGCCTCAGCCTGCGTGGCTGCCTCGGAATACACACGGATAATCGGTTCTGTATTGCTTTTACGCAAATGCACCCATTTGTCGGGAAAATCAATCTTCACTCCGTCGATGTCATTCACCTCTTCGTCCTTATACATGTCTTTTACTTTCTCCAGAATGGCATCCACATCCGTCTCCGGCGTCAGGTCGATACGGTTCTTGGCCATGAAGTATGACGGATAGGTGGCACGCAGTTCGGACATTTTCTTTCCCGTCCGGGCCAGATAGGTCAACACGAGGGCGATGCCGACCAAT
>ULYD01012819.1_pt1 | contig 37696 bp, 44 predicted proteins | sample 1961831 | NCBI WGS metagenome assembly ULYD01 (sample SAMEA4835854, study PRJEB28245) | human gut metagenome | biome: gut microbiome; material: fecal sample | place: Denmark | collected 2008 | reverse complement strand
ATTTTTTGCTAATTTATGGTTGACTTTTCATAGCTGGTCTCCACTATTGCTGTATATGATAAATCTTTAAATTTCGTAATCCATGCATGATCTGATTGCTGTGTATGGTCTTACTTTGCTGTCAGCAACTTCCACATGCTTCGGATGTACTGCATAAGCCTTTAAGCTTTCAACATCATCAAATGTTGTATCCAACATTACATCTGCTGTTGAGCTTGGAAGGCACTCTGTTCTTACCTTTACCTCAACGAGCCCCGGAATCTGTCCTGCCAGTCCTTCAAGTCCTTCTTTGATTCCTGCCTTAACCTGCTCCTTTTCTTCACCTGCAAGCTCGTCCTTTAATTTCCATAAAATAATGTGCTTTACCATATTGTACGCTCCTTATCTGAATAAATATTGATACTTGTTCATCTGACTGTATATGATTAACTCCACCCTTTTTCTTTCTTCCGGTGGATACATATCTGCGTTATTAACTATATCGCTTACATTCTTTTTAGTAAATAGAAAATGCAGATTCTGTCCGTATAAATTTTCGGCCACATCAAGCTGCTCATCAAAATTCTGACTTACGCTCTTGCTCTTAACTTCTGATATCATCTGATATATATCCTGTTCCATTGGATAATCCATTGTTGTATCTGACAGAAGCCCTGCACCATTATCAAACACCGGACAATATTTATAATCACCTTTTCCATTCATCAAGACAGCAATATTATGCATATGCCTGTCCTCATTTAGGAAAAATGCGTCTATTGTAAATAGTCTGCATATATACTCACCCCAATTATTAAGACCTGTTATATTCTTTATAGCATTTACAAGAAATACAAGCCTTTCCTTCACATCACTCATATGCCACAAAACACTTGTAAGACTTTCATTATATACATTTTTAAATAGTCTCTCCAATGTAATTATCTGCCAGTCGCCATCTATAAAAGTTCTGCTCCTGACACCATTATATATCTGTCTTTTATATTTAATCTGTTCTGGTTCATATAATACATACTCGTCTTCATTAAGATTAGTATACTTTAATAAATGTGATATAACATATTCCGCTAACCCTTCATATCCGGTATAATCAGCTTTATACCATGTACCTTCGTTTTCCCATTTTAACTGGTTTCCCTTAGATGACTGTCTGATATTGGTTCTTATATTCTGTTTAAAAAGTTCAACCATAAACATTCCTCCATCATCTACTTCTCTATTCTTATCCAGAAATCGTCCTCTGCCATACGCCCCTGCGTCTTTTCTATTATCATAAATGTATCATAAAACGGAAGTCCTATATCCTCCAGCACAAGCTTCATCTTATCTCTTGTTCTTGGAAAACATCTTGACTCAAGAAATTCCTTATAGTCATTGTAATCCGGATTTTCATTAACGCCAAATGCACGAAACATCAGCTTGTCTGTATAATTCTTTATTCTCACAAGCTGCTTTGCGTCATCAACATCTATCAGTGTACAGATGTCATCCTTATACATATAAAACATTCTGACAGGAAATTCTTTCTCCGGTATTATCAGTCTGTTCACATAATCAGGATAATCATTAATCATCTTAGAAAGTAAAACAATTGGACCTGTAATCTTAGCATTTTCTTTTTCCCATCGTTCTATTGTCGGTTTTGATGTTCCTACAAGACTGGCAAATTCTTTCTGTGTCAGTCCAAGATTCTTTCGCAGATTCTTAATATCCTCAGATGTAATATAATCTTTTAATGCAAACATTGTGTCACTTCCTTTCAGTCCTTGATAAATAATGACTTTTCATAATCCGAGTGTACCATGTACACATTTTATTGTAAACAAAAAGTCGTTAAAATGATGGTTTTTATTTATAATAATCTCATCATTTTAACGACTTTATTCATATAAAACATTTCAATTTCTTAATTATCCAGATTTATTGGTAACTTTAATTCTCTATTAGAATTATATAGCCTCCAGCGCCTGTGCAATATCCGCTATCAGATCCTTCTTATCCTCAAGACCACATGAGATACGGATAAGTCCTGCTGGAATTCCAGCGGCTTTAAGCTGCTCATCATTCATCTGTCTGTGTGTTGATGTTGCAGGGTTAAGGCAGCATGTTCTCGCATCTGCTACATGAGTTTCGATAGCTGCAAGCTTCAGATTCTTCATAAACTTCTCTGCAGCCTCTCTTCCACCCTTTAACTCGAATGAAACTACTCCGCAGCCGCCATCTGGCATGTACTTCTTAGCTGTCTCATAGTACTTGTTAGAAGGAAGTCCCGGATAATTAACGAATTCAACCTTATCCTGCTTCTCAAGAAATTCTGCAACAGCCTGTCCGTTTTCAACATGTCTTGGCATACGCACATGAAGTGATTCAAGACCAAGATTTAATATAAATGCATTCTGTGGAGACTGTATACAACCTAAATCTCTCATAAGCTGCGAAGTACATTTTGTTATAAATGCGCCTTCTTTACCGAACTTCTCGGCATATGTAATTCCATGATATGATTCATCAGGTGTGCAGAGTCCAGGGAACTTGTCTGCATGTGCCATCCAGTCAAACTTTCCGCTGTCTACAATAGCTCCACCGACTGCTGCTCCATGTCCGTCCATATATTTAGTTGTTGAATGTGTTACAATATCTGCTCCCCATTCAATTGGTCTGCAATTAACTGGTGTTGGGAATGTATTATCGACGATAAGTGGTACACCGTGTGCATGTGCTGCATTTGCAAACTTTTCAATATCTAATACTGTAAGTGCAGGATTGGCAATTGTCTCACCAAATACTGCTCTTGTGTTGTCCTTGAACGCTGCATTAAGTTCTTCCTCTGTGCAGTCAGGGTCAACAAATGTTGCTTCAATTCCCATCTTCTTCAAAGTAACATCAATAAGGTTAAATGTTCCTCCATATATAGAAGATGATGCTACTATATGGCTTCCAGCTTCGCAAATATTAAATAAAGCGAAGAAATTAGCTGCCTGTCCTGATGAAGTAAGCATTGCTGCACTTCCACCTTCAAGGGCTGCAATCTTAGCTGCCACATAATCATTAGTTGGATTCTGAAGTCTTGTGTAGAAATATCCACTTGCTTCAAGGTCAAAAAGTTTTCCCATATCCTCACTTGTATCATACTTAAATGTAGTAGACTGGATTATAGGAATCTGTCTTGGTTCACCATTTCCAGGAGTATAGCCTGCCTGGACGCATTTTGTGTTAATTGAATAATTATCCATATTTCCCTCCGGCTTTATATGTTTACATGACATGAATTATATCACAAACTCAAAGCATATAACAGCACATTTTAATAATCTGGCTACACATTTATTAACATAATATGTTATGATATCAATTATGCTATTATCAGTTTTTAATAATATTGTATAATAATTAAGAGGTTTTATTATGAATAATCAGTCAGCAACTATGAACACAAAAGATAATCCGCTTGGATATAAAAAAGAATCCACTCTGCTTGTTGGTTTTGCAATTCCATGCATTATTTCAATGCTTGTGACAGCGCTTTACAATATTGTCGACCAGATATTTATCGGCCAGGGAATCGGCATGCTTGGAAATGCTGCGACTAATATTGCATTTCCACTTTCAACAACATGTACAGCTATATCGCTTCTTCTCGGTATAGGAAGTGCGACTAATTTCTCGCTGTATCTTGGTGCCGGTGAAAAGAACGAATCTGAAAAATATGCCGGCAATGGTATTGTGCTTATGGCATTGTTTGGAATATTTCTGTTCCTTGTAACCACTATATTCTTAACACCTATGCTTAAATTCTTTGGTGCAACTAAAGATGTACTTCCTTATGCAAAGGCATATACAAGAATCACTGCGTTTGGCTTCCCATTCTTAATTGCAAACACTGGTATGAGCAAGCTTATTCTCGCAGATGGAAGCCCACGATATTCCATGATATCTATGCTTGCTGGTGCCATAGTAAATACTATTCTTGACCCATTGTTTATCTTTGTCTTTAACATGGGAATGACTGGTGCTGCTCTTGCAACAATTACAGGCCAGATAATTTCATTTTCAATCAGTCTGCGTTATATGTTTCATTTTAAGACAATAAAACTTAGCAGGGAAAGTTTTATTGTATCTGCTGCCCACTGTAAGAAAATATTTATTCTTGGAGCAAGTGCCTGCTTTAATCAGATTGCAATGACCGTTGTACAGATTGTTATGAACAATACGCTGTCACACTACGGAGCACAATCAATATACGGTGGAGACATTCCTCTTGCCTGCGCCGGAATTATAACTAAAGTTAATATGATTTTCATGTCATTTGTTATCGGAATATCTCAGGGAACACAGCCTGTTATAGGTTTTAACTATGGTGCAAAGAAGTACGCCCGTGTAAGAAAAACTTATCTTCTTGCACTTGGTGCAGCTTCTGCCCTGTCTTTAATCGCATTTGCATGCTTCCAGATATTCCCAAGACAGATTATCAGCATATTTGGTAACGGAAGTGACCTGTACTTTAAATTCTCTGAAAGATATTTCAGAATATATATGTTTCTGACAATTGTTAATGGCATCCAGCCTGTAACTTCCAATTTCTTTAACTCAATTGGCAAATCACAGCTTGGTGTATTTATGTCGCTTACAAGGCAGATTATTTTCCTGCTGCCACTTATCATTATATTTCCTATATTCATGGGAATTGACGGTGTTATGTATGCAGGACCTATAGCAGACGCTGCCGCTGCTATCGTATGCGGATACTTTACTATAAGAGAATTAAAAGAATTAAAAAAGCTAGAAATCGATATAACTAAATGTTAAAATATAAGTTATGCGTGTATTCGTATATTTAACGGATTATTTTTAAAAGGATTTTTAACATGGATAATTTTAATGCTCGATATGAGAAAGAACTTGCCTATCAGGAAATCACCTCGAATAAATACACTCTTTACGGTATTCTGCTATTTATAGGAGTTGAATTACTGATATGGATTCTTAATATAATTGGATTTTTTGAACTTGATAACCAGATAATGTCTGCTGTTATAGGTTCATCTATTTACAGTATATAGTTACCGCCAGCCTGCATGATGCCGCAAGAATTGCCCAGCTTACATATCTTAAAGAAACTGATTCTTTAACCAGGCTTTTCAACAAGAATAAATACAACGAAATGGTATCAATGTATTATCCTAATGTAAATAATATTACTGTTATTTTCTGGGATCTTAACAACCTGAAAATTATTAATGACACTTATGGACATGAATATGGTGATAAAGCACTTTCCGCACTAGCTTCTGTATTATACGCCCATTCAGATGAACAATGCCGCCGTGTTTACAGATTTGGTGGTGATGAATTTGTCATGATAATTGATAACCCACATGACGGTGAAGCTGACCGAATAATATCTGCTGTTAAAGATGAACTTATGAAATGCAGTTATGATATTTCAATAGAAATATCAAGTGCTGTCGGTATTGCATCCGGCAACGGAAGTGATATTATTGAAATAGTAAAAAATGCTGACTCAGCAATGTACGCTGACAAACAGCTCTACCACCATCGGTGATTAGGAGATACTATATATGCGTTAATTTATGCCGCCAGCTTAACTGCTGGCGGTTTTTTCTGATTTTTTGATTGTGGATTGCTGTTCATTTCTAATTATTGCAAACCTCACCTTATATGTTAACTTGATGAAAGCCGTTGGCTTGAATTGCCAGCGGCTTTTTGTATTTTCTCTTGAAATATTGACTTCTTGAAAGCGTTTTTCCTATAAGAAAATAAATATATCTCATCTTATAGGCTGATTTTCCCTCTTTCACCGTCTAAAATGTGATTTTGGAGTTGAATTTCCTATAAGATTCCTGATTATAGTTACTTTATAGGTGTATTTTGTGGCTAATATATTAGTCATTATTATTTTAGACCTATAAGGAATTTAAATTTGCGACTACTGATAGGTATCATGTGTTTTCAATCAACAGGCTTAATATATCTTCTCTGCAATCTGTTCCGTACTATATTCAACACCTATATCCATATTTGTTAAAATCTGTTTGTGTATTGCTGATAAATCTGATCTATTCATGTTTTTTGAATCTGCTGATTTTCTGCTGATTCTGCTGATTTTATACCTCTATAATCATATCATGGTTATAGACAAGAAATAAATTTATCTCCATAATCCTCCATGTCTTAAATTGTTCTTCGAGTTTCTTTCGAGTTTTTTCAAAAATCAACTCGAAAGAAAACTCGAAACACTAAGTCCGCTAAACCATTGTCATCCATACGATGCCCTATTGTCTATTTTTATATGCCCTTCTAAATATCCGCATCAAACCGAAAAAGGGTGATGCCCGAAAGCACCACCCTGTAGACTATATATCTATTCTCCTCTACTTGTAATCAATTATTATTTCTGCCAAGAATCTTAGACATTCCTGTTGCCACAAAAAGATATACAACCATATTAACTACTGATTTAAGAAGAAGTCCTGGTGCCGAAGCTAATCCTGCTGCAAAGCTGCCTGCTATTATTGCACCAAATACAACATATCCTAATGTCATGAAAAGTAATGTAACAACTGCACCAACAATTCCTTTTACTGAAATAACCTTACATCTGTCAAACTTACTTTTCATATTGCCAAATATTGCACATGCTATTATTGGCATGATTGTCTTTATTATAAGTGTTGGAACTGCCCATACTGCAAATCCAGTTAATATATCTGCCATCGCAGAACCAATTCCTCCTGCGAGTGCGCCAACAACTGGTCCGAAGAAAAATGCACATATAAGTATTACGCTGTCTCCCAAATGTGCATATCCCAAAGGAATAGGAATCTGTACCACCATTGTTGCAACACATGTAAGTGCCATAAATACTGCTGTTATACACATCTGTGTTACAGTAATATGAAATCCTTCTTTCTTAATCCCCTGCTGTACTAACTGTGTCTGTTGTGCTTCCATTTTATCTGCCTCCTATATCAACATACTTTAATTGCACATAAGAATAACAGATAAAGTGACATGTGTACATTGTCATTTTGAGTTAAATTTATATGGTCAGATTAAGTTATTATTACCCTTATTTACATAATAACATCTGGTTCCATATATTGTTTTTGTTTTATTCAACCCACTATGTACAATTGTTTTACTAAAATTATATCTTGCCATATTTATTATCCCTCAGTTAATCTTATTCTCAAAATCCTGTAACTCATGAAAAATCCCATCTATATAAACAGTTGTATCTTCCACTCTATACAACATAAAATATCTATGGAATTTAAAGGATATCCTTCTATATCCTAAACTTCTCAATTTTTCGTTATCACATAATTTTAAACTTCCTGCGACCTCTGCTAATATATCTTTAGTATATTCAAAATCATCAAGCAGACTTCCTGCTGCCTGCTGATTCTTTTTTTCATATAAGATGTATTCAATATACTCTTGCATATTTTCTTTAGCATCATTAGTAACAACCACTTTATATGCCATACTTTGTCCTCATATCTGCAACAAAATCACCTGCTTCTGAATATTCTCCATTCTTTGACTGATCTCTTGACTTTGCTAATCTGTCGAGAACTTCCTTTTCCGAAATAGCAATGTAAGGATTAGCTGCCACTTTCTTTATCTCAAATGGAAATCCATTATTAGCAACTGCCTGTGTTAAAAACATTCTTATAGCCGTTGTAGTATCTGTTCCTAATTCTTTAAATAAATTATCTGATTTAATCTTCAAATCGTCATCCACTCTTACTTGAATCGTACTTGACATAAAAACACCTCCATATTCATATAGTATACTATCTTAATGCTATATCATTACAAATGTAATATATCATAACACATTATATTTTTCAAATATTTATGCTATAATAAACAGACATATTACGCACCACAAACAAGGAGTCACATTTTATGAAACCCAAATCAGATTTAAGCAGACAATTATATGAATTAATGCTGCAAAGAGGTTATGAGGAAAATTTCTGTGATATTGTCACTAAGAATCTCAATACTGATTTCACTGCCAGCCGCATGATTGGTTATCTCTATCATTATGACCACCCTCCTGTTGAGGAGATAGCTGATGAAATGATTTCCATTCTAAGCGACAGAAACCGTATCATGCAGAAAAAAGAGCTTGAAGAAACTAATGCCAGGTGGAACGATTTTCTGCTCCACGGCTTTAACGACGAAGAAGAGGAAGAATAGACTGAATCTATTCTCCCTCTTCTTTCTTAATCAATTCATCCATAAGCTCTTTATAAGCTGAGGCTTCAAGCGGAAGTTCTACTTTTATGCCTTTGCATGCTGAATAATAAGCACTGGCACACAACATGAGTGAATTAATCCCCTCACTACCCTTAACTGTCAGATAAGACTCATCACCTTTAAGCACCGCATTTGCAAAATTTTCAAATAACTGTGCATATGGCTCAGATGCCTTCTCGAACTGTATAGTTTCCTCTGCAAATGTCATATTCTGCCTTGAGTTGACTTCTTCGTTCTTGATATACTCACATACATCTCTGTGTTTTGTAATAGTGAGCGTGTCGTCTTCCAGAAGAATTCTTGCCTTCGTTCCTATAATCTCAAGTCGCTCTTCGTGGCAGGCTTCGCCTGTGGATAGTATAAATGTGCCTGTCTTTCCATTGTCGTATTCCATAACAATAGTAGCCTCATCATCTACTATAAAGTCGTTGTATTTTCCAAATGGAATCGCTGCAAAAAGCTTCTGTGGCATTCCAAACAGGTACTGATACATATCAAGAATATGCTGTCCCTGATTGATAAGTGCTCCACCGCCTTCACCTGCAAAGCTGCTTCTCCATGAGCCAGATTTATGATAGTATGAGGTTCTTAAATATCGTGAATTAATAAGACATACCCGCTTTATATCTCCTAATTCACCATTGTCTATCATCTGCTTAATCCTGATGTATTTAGGGTAAAGCCTCTGGTGAAATATCATTCCATATATTCTGCCACTTTCACTGGCAGCCTTCTGCATTGCAAGTGCCTCGCCAATATCTGCCGCAGCCGGCTTGTCACATAACACTGCTTTTCCCTTTGCAAATGCTTTCAAAGCCAGTTCTTTATGAGTTTTATGAGGAGTTGCTATAATAACTGCATCATAACATGATTCTCCTGTCTCAAATAATTCTTCTGCACTCCTGAATATCCTTGCATTATCACCATCAGTATTAACAAGTGATTCGCCCCATTCAATAAGTTCATCTCTTCTTATAACCACAGCTGATAATTTCATATGCGGAACTTCTCCCGCTGTTATCATTCTGGCATATTTCTTTCCAACACTTCCTACACCTATAAGTGCCACCTTTAACAATTCTTTCTGCATACCATGTACCCCGTTTCATTATATTAACTATGCACCACTTCTCCTGTTTCCACAGCCTTCTTCAGTAAGATGGAGGCATACGCATCTGCAAGGGCATCCTTCATACTATATGGTGCAGACGCATTTCCTCTGCTATACTCTGCCGTATTCTTCATCATCACTGCGATTGCTGTTTCATCTTCTGACAGACCACACAATCCAAATTCCGGCTCATATATAATCTTATTATTAAATGAAATTTTCTTAATTTCACGAATCTTCTCAAAATTAGGATTAGAATTTCCTGTATTAATCACATGGGAATCCGTTATGATTCTGCCAGTCTGACCTTCATTATTCTCATCAAGATAATATACACAGTCATCAATAAGTTCGCCTCTTACACCCTGAACTTTAAGCGTATTCTTTCTGATTGGTGACCTGTACTGCTCCGAATCAAAATCATACCATGCCACTTTCCCGCTTTCAAATTCAAATGTGGCGACGCATCTTTTCTTTCCTGCAATCCTGCCATCAGTGAACTTATCATATCTTGTAAGAGTCTGTGTTGTAGGAAACTCATATGTCTTAGCTGAAACTGTATACTTCTCTCCCGGATTAACTCCAAGAAATACTCTTATAAGACTTATTCCATGATATTCATGCGCCAGTGACACATTTACACAGCTGACATCACCAATAATTCCTTCATTAATAAGCTTTAATGATGCTTTAATATTAGGATACTCCCTGTACTGTTCAGCAACCACCTGTTTTTTACCACATTTGTAATAAGAATACAGTTTATTAAGCGAATCCGTATCAAGTGCCGCCGGAGTCTCTGATAAAACAGTTATTCCACGGTCAAGCCATTCCATTGAAACATCACATATGGCGTCCTTCTTAACAGCCACAACTGCAAAATCAGGTTTATATGCCGCGCATTCTTCTATAGATGTAGTTGTATGTATCTGATACTGACCGGCAATTAAGTCCGCTTTCTCCTGCGTCCTGCAATACATCGCATCAATACAGAATATTTCAGGCAGAGCCTTTGCTACACGTACATAATATAAGGCCCGCCAGCCTGAGCCGATTATAATAAAATGATATTTTGCCATGTGTGCCTCCCATTTGTTATATCTATTCCCCATATTCCGTCAGAGGCCAGCAGCCTCCATCAGTAATACGATAATAGCTATCTGTATCAGTGTCAACCATTAACACTGGAATAAAATTCTTCACCTGTGTCCAGACATATTGCCGCAAGCCTTCCACCCGGCAGATATGCGCCACAGTCAATATCAATGTGATTATTCTTTCTGTACACATAGCCTGGTTTGGGATTGTCCTCAATATATCTTGTTGGTGTATGCCCTGTGACAGTTATTACATCATCAAAATATCTGACATCATAATCCACCCTTGACCATACAAGCTCATCAAGTAAATAATCATCAATATCCCTCTTAATATCGAAATTGCCAAGCCCTCCATGCACAAGAAGATACTTCTGTCCATTAACCGCTACCTTCTCGTACCATGAAAAATCCGACACATAGTCAAGCACATCTTTTCTTGTCTCATTATCCAGCTTACTCAGCTCATCAGTGGTTGCAATCCCACCATTTCTCTGCCATGCATAAAGCTTCTGGAACATATCGTCACTAAACTTTTCTGCAAATTCTTTGATGGAATTCTCATCTTTTACTTCATTAATAAGAACCGACATACATTCCAGCATCATCTGTTCATGGTTGCCTGCTATAGGTATAACATTTGGCATCTCCATCATCTTAAGAAGCGTCTTTACCGGGTTCTTTCCTCTGTCAACAACATCTCCCAGCACATACAATATATCTTCATCTGAAAAATGTATTATATCCAGCAGTTCCATAAACTTCCCGTATTCACCATGAATATCCGATATCACATATGTCGCCATATATTCCCTCCGTATGCTATTTATTAAGTATGTTATTTATTAAGTATTTCCTTCAATGTGCGTGGCTCATAATTCATATAAGGCATCATACAGCCTACATTGTAAGCCCTTGCTATATCATAACACTTCTCTGACCGCATAAGCATTTCCATATTCAGCTTGCGTAAACATTCCTGATAGAATTCATTTTCATAAGTATTATGAGTATGTCCATACAAATGTATTGTCCCCCTGTGCTGTCCATTCCACATAAGTATAGGATAATGGCTTAACACAAGCTTGTATGCATCTTGGTCTGCATAGTCAGTAATTTCCTTATAATCATATATCTCTTCAAAAACATTCTTATACCTCATATCAGAAACATCATCATGATTTCCTTTAATAAGAACTTTCCTGCCCTTTAACTGTGCAACTAAGGCTATCAGCTCCTCGTTTGTACCCCGCATGGCAATATCTCCAAGAATATAAACTGTATCACCATTTGTAATCTTACTGTTCCATTTTTCTTTCATATACTGGTGCATTTCAGCTAATGAATTAAATGGTCGCTTATCAAAATTATTGCCTTCCTTTGTCACATTTTTATGGAAGAAATGCATATCACTAATATAGTAATTCATTCGTGTTTCTCCTTTTTTCAATCCTGTACCTGTCTTAATATAGACTCTGCTGCCTTCTTTAATTCTTTATTCAGTTCTTTATCCTTATTATCAACAATTGAAGCTATATCATAATGATGACACAGCCAGTATGCCATTCCCTTGCATGACGCATTTACACGGATATCAACTGTTGTATCCGTTTCTTTCAAAACATTTATCTCATACGAAAAATCATCTATAAGTCTTGAAAAATACTCCCTGTCTATCCTGACAATATAAGGTCTTAATTCACCGCCCATCATATAAGGGTGATTCAGAATATATACTGCTCTCTCCAATGGTATATCAAGGTTATCAAAGCCTATTCCATCACTTTTTCTCTGTTCCTTTACTCTTAATCTGGTCATAAGGTCAACACTGTATGTATACACTTTCCTGCTGTCCCTGTATCTTACCAGACAGAAATATCTTCCATTATTGAGCATAAGTCTTATAGGAATCACCGTTCTTCTTCCCTGAAAATGCAGATAAACATTTTTATTCTTAACATCATACACATTCCAGTCAAATTCTATGTAATTGTCATTTTTAATGGCGTCAATTATAAGCTGGCAGTTTGCCAAAACATCTGTATTCTGTGCATATCTGGTCTGTCCGAAAGAAGCATTTGCATAAGGTGTTATATCCTTCAGATTCTTCCCTGATAAAGTCTGAATACGCCCGGCTAAGTCCATTGCTCTTTCATTATTAAAAATGTTACTGTACAACACAGAATCTATAAGAAATTTAAACTCTACATCGGTTATAATGTTATTATAATAATAATCTGTCTTGCGGCGCTCATTGTCATATGTCCTGTATCTGATTATCTTCTGTTCATCAGGCAGATTAAGCTCTGAGTCCGTCAAATCCTTTAACGCCTTCCTGACCTGCTTATCTGTAATACTTTTATCATATTCCCTATGCATATAAGTAACGATATCAGTAACCTTCAGCGTTATTGCTGCCTCTTTGGAACTGTGTTCCTTTAATATATTAAGCACATTATACTCAATACTCATACTTCACCTTTAATTATTCTTTCTTCTTTTGACATCTTCTTTGTATAATTCCTGTGCGTCTTTATAAAAAAGTGCCGCTGATTCCTGAAAATGTTTTAACTCCTCTTGTAATTTCATTTCTTTATCATATCTGTTTATCGTATCTGATTGTTTTAATTCCATCTGACGCCCTCCATTTTCTTATAATTACATTTTCATTAATAATTCCTGTATTTCCTTTTTTGTTCTATCTTTTTCTAATGCTGTATACACACTCATTCTCATATCCGAAATAGCACATGCCTGTTCTCTGTCAAAATTATATTGTTCCATTAGCATCTCCTGAAAACAGGCTTTATCCTTTGCACTATCCACCAGATACATAATCTGGTTATGATGTTCCTGCGCCCACATAACGGCAGACAAAATGTGGATTCGTTGTTTTATTTTTTCTTTGTGTGTAGCTGTATTATAATCTGATAAATACTGTTTATCGTATGTTTCCACAAGATAGTCGATGTAATGTTTCCTTGCATCACTTTCTGGAAGCTGGATTCTCTCAATATATATTGGATTAACATGCGAGTGTGAAAATTCTCCAAGATAATCATATCCTCTGAATATCACATCAACACATATCTGTATATCACTGTAATCACCCTTTTTGACTTTAAATTTATCATACTCTTCATCTGTAAGCCCAAGTATTACTCCGATATTCCCTTCATGTTTCCCATCAACAACTCTTACTATATCCCCATGTCTGAAATTATGTGGAATATCAAATTTTCTATAAAAGCATTTCATACCCGATTCGTGCCAGCAATTCTCCGAATCCGGTATTTCATCAATTGCCTTATTTAAATCCGTTATCAATTCTTTATCTGATATGGTTTCTTTCAACTCTTGCACTGCCTGTTTTTTCTCTGAATTTTTTAAGCACTCATGATTAATTATTATTTCTGCCTGTTCCACATCCGAAAATGTAACACTCTTGTCTTTAAGAAACTCTCTTTCATCTTTAGATGGTACAAATCTGTCTATAAAATTTTCTATCATCAGACACCTCCCAATATTATCCTGCTCAAATCTTGGCATATTCCTTCATACACCGTTTGGCTGTTTCATCAGTATTGCGCTCTCCTTTGTAAAAACAATAATCACTAAGCGCTTCCATGGCTCTCCTATAAGCTGCATCTTCCTCTTTGTTCTCCATATGTGGCGGCAATTCCATCTGAAGATGCAATGGATTACAATGCATATGATCCCAATACTCCGACTTTATTGGATATAAAACCACAGCCTGAATATCTGAATAATCAACTTCCCATTTTCTGTCTTTAATCTCTTGAAGATAATTATTCCAGTCATCTTCTCCAGATGAAAGTATTCCATATGTTCCATCTACTATATCCTTCACTGGAGTACCTGCTGACTTATAACAAAATGGGATTTCAAAAAATGCATCTTCAAATCTTTCCGGTCTGAACGGATTTACTATGTCTGCTTCCTCTTTTGACAGTTTATTTTCATATTCAATTCTTTCGGTAAGCTGCTTCTTAAGTACAATATCTTTAGTAGTGTCTCTTAATAAAGCCAATGCCGTGAGCTTCTGCTGTCTGTTTTTCATTGGGTCATTCCAGACAAGAGTTGCTGTCTGGGAATCTGTGAATTTATAATTAAGTTCTTCTAAAAAAGCCCTGTAGTCATCTGACATAGTTATATCAATCATTTACATTCCTCCATTGATTAATGAAAAGATACTTTTGACATAAACTCCACTTCCCGCCTATTAATCTAACTTCTTTTCACAATGAATACTTTTCATTCAACGCCTTTATCTTATTTTTTATATCTTCCCGCAGACTTTCCGGCTCAAGAACTTCCACAAGTTCACTGTATTGCAATGCCCAGTGTGCCATGCCATAAGGTGAACACTCCACCCTGACGATATCGTCATATGGTGGCTCTTTTTCTGTTCTTATGTATGTGAATGAATCTCCGAACCAGTCATGTAAAAATGTATAACCGGGGCGGACTCTCTTTTTCGGATTGCCTTCACATTTTTCACTCTTAATTCTTAGTGTTACCGGAACCGGCTTATCAAACGACATATTAAGATGTTTCAACTGAAAATCTTCTGACCATTTTTCTGGAAGATTTGAAACATTTTTCTTTGGGATACGCGGTATCCCCTTAATATGAAGCCTGTCATTTCTTCCTGGAATCTCTATATCCGTCATAAGGTCAATCCGCCATATAGACATATTGGGCTTGTAACCCTCATACTCTTTAGCCGCCAGCAGATAGTATTTTCCACCACTCGCAACAATATAGTATGGGCTAAGCTCGTCCATCTCCGCCCTGACCGGCTCCAGCTTTTTCTCATAAGAATAGCCATTGAATCTGAATTGTATTCTCACATTATCATCAATTGCTTTCTGTATAATGGCAAGATTGTCCTTCAGCAGCTCTCTGTCTGCAAGCTCCGGCTCCTGAACCTTACATATATGTCTCGGCGTTCTCTTATAAAATACCGTAGTCATATTGTCCTCAACCTTCCTGACAAGCTCCTGCGCCGACTTGGAGTCCAGTGTCCTTGTTGCCATAATACCATCAATAATTGAGTCAATCTCCTTCTCAGAAAATGTTCTGTTATAGTAAAGGTTCTTTATGCGCATTACATTTGCAATATAAGAATCATCTTCATCAGAATCATCCCGTTCATATCGTTCCTTATCACCATAAAACTTCTTGAAATCATCAAAATACAGCCTCCACTCAGCCTCTGGCTTATAATCACTTCCTCCATCTTCCAGATTCATAATATTTGCCATATCTTTTAAAAGCCTGTTAATAGTCTCCTTATCACCAATATACGCATTTATATTTTCATCTTTCCTCATCTTAGCAATACTGGTAGGGTGTCTTCTGTCTGTATTCTTTCTCAGATAATCCCAGACCTTATACATACGCTCAAAACGGGTTGGTTTCTGAATCTTTCTCTTTGCCATATGTCACCTCGTGTTAATCATAATCTATTGTATTCTCTATTATAATAACAGTTTGGTCGGTTTTTTCCACCATTTATCAAAATTTATTAATTAATATAAAATTCTTTCATGTCATTTAACCTTATTGCACCAAGTGTTCCCTCTTTACCATAACATTTATAACCAGCGCCACAATCTATGCGTATAGTTCGTCCTGAAGGAGACACCCATATTCTCCTGTTATCAGTTACAGTATGCCCCACAACCGATATAAACTGCTCATGTTCCTCCATACCTCTGATAAAATACTCATAATGCCCGTCTCCCATATATATCTTTCTTTTATCCAACATACGTTCAGGCGTCAGAAATGTCTGTGCATGTGCTATCTGATATTTCCTGCCATTAATGGTCAGATTAATATAATATGGCTTTTCCTGTATCCATTCAGCAAGTCTTAACATATCAACAGGTGTCAGCCGCTTCTCCATAATAGCCACTGTATTATAAGAAATATATTCTCCAGTTTTTCTATGTCCGAATTGTTCAATAATCTGCCTTGCAACCCAGACATCATGATTGCCCTGTATCACCTGTATATTGGGATATTTTAATATTTCAAAATACAGCTCAACAGGCTTATCTCCACGGTCAAATATATCTCCATCAATAATCAGCAAATCATTCTCATTAAACTGTATCTTCTTTAACAGCCTTTTAAATCCATCTGCATAATTATGAATATCCGAAACCACATATACATTTCTATTATCATCTATTGTAATATCCATAAATATGTGCCTCTCCTTATATTTTTAATAAATTCTTCAGTGTATCAAACCCGCTGAACTTTCCTTTAATATCAATAATTCTCTGTTTGTCTTCTTTGATATGTGCAGCTTTTATATCATACATATTCATCTCTTCCATGTCTGATAAAGTTATGTCTGCCCCTTTTTCACATTTATCTGCTATGTTCAAATGTATTACTCCTACTTAAAAACTATCATAAAACTGTTCAAATTCGTCAATTGATTCATTTATTTTTTTAAGGTCATAAAATCCCTGTACTTTCCAAAACATAAGAATACTATTCAATTCTTCTTTTATCTATAAATCCCCTGCATAACTGCCCATTAAATATTGCACTGTCATCTTCAGCGCAGCTAAAACACGCCATATCTTCATGCAATCTGGAACAATCACTACAAGTAATTTCCTTTTTTTCTGGAATAAAATGACAGTTATCTTCGATATTTACAGGAAACCACGAGCTTGGATATGAGCATATTGCCGAACCTGTTTCACTTGTATTTACTATATTGGTTTTGTATTTACAATTTTTACACTTCATTTTATCCGCCCCTTTTTTTGCATTTAGTTCTGTCTTGGGGTGTCTGAAAGCACCAGCACCATTCTTTTCTTATGGTCAGAGATTCTCTCCATTCCAATGCCATACACATACATGTTGTCATATTTTTCTGGAATGTTTTCTCTGCACTTATATGATTCATCTGACCAATCCAGCTTATTAACAATATTGAACTCATTAATAACCTGTAAATACGGCTTTAGATCTTTAAATGTCAGATTATCACAAATGTTTCTCTCAATATTCCGTGGCTTATCAGATAATACTATCTCTAACGCTGGCTGTATTGTAAGATTACTCATAGATATACTTACCTCACCATTTGGTTCTTCTGGTTCTGAATAGATATCCTTCGAAAACTCCACATCAGTCATACCTACTCCGTACACATAGAACTCATCATATTCCGAAGACAGAATATCGGATACCAACAGATAATTATGATAATGCCCATCTAAAAAGCAGATTGATAATCTTATGTTTCTTGCCAGAAATCTTCTTATCTCTTTAAATTTAATTGTCATTGTGATTCTCCTTATCTATAGACATTATTTCCTACAACCAGCAATATTGCATTATCTCAATAAATAGTCCGCCTGCTTTAATAAAATTATCCGTTATTTGACACTCATTATCTTCAAGCCATTCATACTCCTGTAAATACATTCTGACAGCCGGATTAAATTTACTCATAATTTTTCCTATAAGAGGATATCTTGTTATGTAATCAAAATGTGTATCCAAATAATAATCATATCTGATAAATTCCCCGATATTTTCAATAATCCAATCCACCGCCTCTTGTATGGTGTATTCTTTGCCATCAAATGTTACAGTAGCCATAGTATCATCATGAACACTATTATCCTTATACATTCGCATATGTGAGTATAACCATTCTGCATATGACATATCCATATTAAAAATGTCACGATAATCAAATCCATATCGATATCTTTGATGAATTCTGTACAGCTTTTTCTCTGTAACAAAATTACCACCATAAATTCTTCCCGATACTCCGAGCTGGCTTATGTATTGATTTCTTCTTTTCATTAATATGTTCCTTTTATGTTTAGACAAGATGACCTCTCGTCTATTATTTATTATAATGTCGGAGAGGTCGGGCTTTTTCGCCTTTTGGATTTATTATTTTGTTTTACTTAAATATATTTGATGTACATACAATACTATTTTGTATCATATTTCTCACATTTTTTTACAAATTTAACAAATTCTTTTACAATTCCTTCTATATCATCATATGCTACAGGTGGGTTATAACAAAAGTTCTTTCCTTTATTATCCTGAATAAGCTTATCAAGTTTATTTACATGATTTTGATATGTTTTCGGATAACAAATGCCATCTTCATTAACATTTCTTCTATTTGTTCTATCAAATTGTATTTGTTTAAAAATACAATTAACCTTATTATCCTTATCAATATAAAATCTCATAAAATTAATATTATATATTTTCCCATTGTAATAAAATGGTAAATATTTATATAAGCCTCTCATTACTTTATTCTTTCCATTTATTTTACCGCATCCTTCTCCTGTTTTTTCACCTTTTATTTCAACTATTATCATCTTATTTTTATAATTCTCTTCTTTAGACATTTGTAATTTAGTCCATTTATCAGGATTATCGGGGTCATATTTTATAACATCAAAAGTCTCTTTATTATTATTGCAGTATTGAATAAAATAATTATAAACTTTTAGTCTTAAATCTGCCTCACTCTGTAAAATTTCATTGGTAATTTCCATAGAATTTGGGAAGATATGAAAATTATTAGAATCCATGTCATAAACTACTGGTTCTCCTGGAGTATCCACGCCATAGGTTTCAACACACTCTCTACGCACTCTACCATCTTCATTAAAATCATAAATAAACGCTTTTCCCGGCTCATATCCAGTAATTTCTCTAATCTTATCAATGTCATTCGTCATACCCTTTTTACCCATTGTAAATCCCTCCATTATTTCTTCAACATCAAAATCAGCCACGAGAACACAAACAACACAACTCCTATGCACGAAACTCCAAGAGCTGCTACTATGTCTGTTGAACCGCTATTTACCAGATCAACTATCGATAATACAGACGCAACAATCGAAATCAAGCCAAATACTGCTATGACAGTTGCCACATAATTCTGCATGTCAGAAGATTTCCTCTCCTGTTCGTCCCTTATTAGTTCAACCTTCTGCTCGATTTCTTCAAGTGCTTCATCAATTCCATTAACGGCTAACAGACATCTATATGTTTCGCAGACATTATTCCAGCGTGATACCTGCGATGGTGCAAGTGTACCTGAAGCACGAAATTCCAACGCTTCTTTTTTAAGCATTTTCACTTTTCTGAAATACTTAAGACTCTGACGTTTATTGTCAATCAGAGTATTCTGAATTCCTTCATTAACCAGCATGCATGTACTTTTCTGGTGTAAAACCAGCATTGTAAGAAATACATCATCTCTTGACTGCTCTGCAACATTTGCCGCTGTCATATCATCTGTTGCATACACATATGATATTGACTGCGATGTAATGCATGCACCCCATCTGTATGAACACTTATTAGTATCCTTCGCGCCGTATGTATATGCTATATCCTTTTCTGAAGGATCCGAAAAATCACGCGAAATGTCTATTAATTTATGTTCGTTAAATGTAATTCTTTCAATAGTTTCCAACTCATTAAAACGCCTGCTTACAAGTGCCACATTAAAAAGATATGTCTCCTTCACCGCCAGTTTCATATCATCAACATACAATCTGAATATATTACTGACCCCGCCTATTGAAATATTACTTACAGCTTTAATTACATTTTCTTCAAAACTGTGGTTGTAATTCTGTACATAGCCCGGATTAATCAGCTTATCAATGTAACCCGCGTCAGCATTGTCATATGTAACAAGCACCGTGAAAAATGCTATTCTGTTATTAAATACATATAACTGGCTCTCATTAACTGCCAATATTTTACCATCTGAAAAATGTACATCATCAATGCATGAATTTAAAATGTATCTTCTGACAAAACCATTTTCTTTCCTACATCTTCTGGCAAGAATATCTGACATATCATATGATGAAAAATCCGCATTTTCTGCTCCATCAATAGTAAGCTCTGTAAGATTAAGACTACTTTCATACTTTAAAGGAAATATTACATATGTTCCCCTTATCGAATCAGAATACACCTGTCTGTTGGCATTAAATTCGTTCATAATCCCCCTTCCCTCAAGTCTTTTTCTTTAGTTTTCACGACCTGATAATATAGGTTGATTATATCACAAATTGTCTTTAAGGAGTATCTCTAAATGACTCTAATATTGCAATTATTTCCTCCCTGTCTTTATCTGTTAATTTTTTACTTGGTATTGAATAGAACATTGTTTCTTTAGGTGTTTCAAAATAACAGCCTCTATAAATTCCCGTGCTACACCCTGCAAAATATGTAGAAGCTGGCATCAATGCATATCTTTCTGGGCCATCATCATATTCCCTTACATCAGGTGAAGTTCTTGAATATTCTTTATAATCCTTTGTCTTAACTATTACCAATTCTTCACCAGAATTATACCTTGGCTTTGATACAACATCATTTTTAGCTTCTAATACAGTACTACCACCATAATCTATTCCTGATTTATTATCTTTTGCACTATATTCAATCTGAACTCCATTATCATTTTGAATTATAACAAATTCTGTATTCGCATTAACCCGCTCTGATACCACAGTCCAATTATCCGGATAGTCAAAATAAAATGTTGTCTGCTCTGGAAAATATTCCGCCATTCTCGTCTTATATGTATGAAGTGAGCCTGTCTGGTTTGCATTAGTTTGCTGCGTCGTCTGCTCCTGTGTTGGTGCTTCTGTACTTGCCTCACTTTCCTTTGGCTTATCATTTTCTGACTGCTCATTATATGTACATTCATCCACAAACTGTTTCGTGCCATCAGCAAGTATTTCATAATGAAGTGATTTACTTTTTGCAAATGATGCAAATTCACAATCCTTACTTATATTCATTGTGCAAAGAAGTGACTTCTTATTCTTATATTTGACACTCTCATTGCCAGCTCCAAGCTTAAAAACAGGGAAGTTGATATTAACATCAGAACATATCTGTCCATTTGGTCTGCCTGTTCGTTTTGCATCCGCTTCTGCACCCATATCAAGTTCTGCGTCTAACAGCGGTATGGATTTCATTGTCACAAGCATTGGCGCTGTCCTGAAATATAAGCCCATTTTTCCTTCTGCCTCAATTGATGTCTGCATAGACGAGCGAAGCCCCATTGTTCCATTCACGCCTTTGCCTTTTTCATATGACACTCCGGCATGAAACGGTACTTCAACTTTAAGAGTAATTGAACCATCTATTGTTGGAACAATATATAATGCTACATTTACTGCAACAAGATGATTACCAATCGGTGCAGGTGTCTGACATAAAAAGATTCCGTCTGAAAAATTCCCTTCAACTCCGATTTTTCCTGAAATCTCTGAATCAATATCAACACCGACAGAGGCATATTTTAATCCGTTCTTAAGTGTATATTTAACCTGTGCACCTACATTTATATTATTAACATCCCATTTTATAGAAAAATTCTCACATTTTTTTTTAAGCTTCTGCTTAACAGGAAGCTTGTACTTTGTATGTGTGTCATTATCTGTCAATGTAACTTCAAGTTCATTATCATCATTTACCTCTGCCTCTATTGCAAATCCCTTGGAATGAATATTGCCAGACACATCTGCTGCCATCGTAGTTACTGGATTTCCCGCTGACACCTCCACATTATCAAGTCCATAATAATTAATAATATCGTCAATGCCTATGCTTGCCGAATCTGAAACTATTAGTGTATCAAAAACATCTTCAATCTCAGGGTCTTCCAGTGAAAATGTGCCATTACCCATATCCTCACCGATTTTCTTTGAAACCTTGTCGCCCTTATAATCGAATACAAATGCGTCACCCTTTTTGAGATTTCTGGCTGCACTGTCATCTAAAGTTATAATATTGTCATCTTCCTTATAATCTTTAATGTCGAAATATTCGAGCTGTGATACATTTCCCTTATAAGAAACATTTTCAATATTATCAGGCCAGAATTCTCCATAATACAAATCATCAAATTTATCAAGAATACCATCAGCCTCTTCATCTGAAAATCCCTTATCAAGTGAATCTTCTGCTATCAGGTCTTTATCAATTGCAAGTTCTATGTTGGTATTGTCTGATATTTCATCATCAGTTCCAAGATATATCTGCATTTTGCCTTCACCCATTGCGCGCATCGAAGTAAGTGCCATAAATCCACCAGAAGCTATGTCGTCATCACTAAATTCATCACTATCTGTAATATAACCATTTTCCTTAGCCGCTTTTCTGTAATCCTCGACTTCAATGCCCATCTTGTTGCATAACTTCTTAAGCCAGTCATAGCATGTTATATCATCATTTTTAGTCACCACTGCCTTACACGAAACATTTATATCATTACTGCTTTTCTTCTTTGATGAAACACCCATTATAACGCCTGCAGCTATTGCCGCAATAACTATTACCGCCGCTGATACTCCAATTATAATTTTCTTCTTCACAATGTATCCCCTTATGTTTTATCTTATTTCCACGGAATTTCCTGAACTCTTATTTCTTTTCCTGTTTTTTCTCTATAAAATTTATGTTTTCCACTTTCTGCTTCTGCAAGACTACATATCTTTCTCTCTGTCATTCCGTTATGCAGTTCAACATAATCTCCCATTTCACCATGAACTTTATATAGCTTATTGCCCAATATTTCATTATAATCTGCAATATAATGATGGTTCGGGTTACTATCTTTTTGATAAACTGGTGTATTAGCTGTATTTTTATCTGACTTTCTGCTTTTCATACCACCATTACCTGATACACTTGTATGTGAGGTCGAACCTCCACTGCCAGAAGATGTACTTCCTGCACCCTCCTTTGAACTACTACCAGACATTCCTACGATAACCAATATTCCTATGATTATAATTGCTCCTGCTAATGCACCAATCGCCAATATATTTTCCAATAATAAAATTAATGCCAGTATAATAAGATATGCTGCTAATCCTAATCCTTCTGCAAGAAATACATAACTGCCATCACTATCTATAAGAAGCTTAAAGAAAACTATAATTGCAATAAGCGTAACAACACTATATATTAATCTCATTTCCTCACTCATTGAATTATTTTGACACGTTACCATTTTTACAAAGCAAAATACAATTGCTATTAAATCTATAACAAACAGTATGCATTTCCATATTTCTTTTTCTGCAAACAATAAAATAATTGAAACTATGGTCTGTACACCAATAATTATTCCTAATATAATCCAAACCACATTATTAGATATTATATGTATTGTTCCAGTTGTAAAATTAGCGCTGGCAAAAGCTCCATTTTCTTTAATTCTGGCAACACTCAGCGAATATCCTCCATCAATAATAAATTTTATATATGCAAATACTGCCATTAATCCAATAATGATTACAAATACCCACGAAAGAGATATCGCTATTGTTTCAATCGGATTCTCCTTTAATTGTTCTTCATAAGAACTGACTGCTTCATTTATCCATCTTTTCAGTCTGTGCATTCTATTTTCCTCCTCATATTAAACATTTTATCTATTCCTTTGATGACGCTTTATAAACTATTTCTCCCCCTTTCCTGCTAATCTCATAATTTCTATGACCTATACTGTAATTAGCCGACATCTCTTTTATTTCCGATAAATATCTGTCAACAGTAACAAGTTTTTCTTCCATTTCAAGCTTGTTCAGGTCTGAATCTGATTCGTCAGACAATATGGTGTCTACCTTAACCCCAAACAACTCAGAAAATCTGCACAAAGTATCCACTGATGGCACACTCCTGCCACATTCTATATTTGAAATGGCAGAAGCTGTCAGCCCAATATCCCTTCCAAGCTGTTCCTGCGTAATTCCACGCTCAATTCTTAACTTTGAAATATTAATACCTATCCTATCTGTCCTCATTCCTGTTTTTCCCTATCATCATGTACCAAGTTATTATATAATCATTTCTAAATTACCAACATTTTCAAATACTCATAGTCAAACACTTTCCGTGTGATTTTCGTATCTGCTGTATCCTTGGTTTCTTTTGTCATAATCATACAATTTGATATTTCCCTCAGAGGTCAATAAAACGCATTTCTAAATTTTTTCGAAAAAAAAAGAATCCCTTTCGGAATTCTTTTCACCACGCTTCATTTGTTATATTATCAGCATCATTGCAAATGTCTTATACTTCAATATACACCTCTCCCTTAACCCTTCTGTCATATATCTCACCAAGCCACCTCATAATAATCCCCTTTGGCTTTTCAAAAGGTGTCCTGTGACTCAGCATGAATTTCTCCGCTTTAATGTTCTGTAATACATTCATTTCATCTTTTAATATGCCTGCATTGTACAAGTTATGTCCGCATTTCTGCATAGCATATAATGCATCTCCAAGAAAGCACCACTCTTCGTTTACTTCCAACGCAACACAGCCCTTTGCATGGCTTGAAGGCAGTGGAAATATGTGAAGTGACACATCTCCATCCTGAATATATATGTTCTCCTGTACAATCACACCTTTTTCCGTATGTCTATAAGTGTACTTTCCCTGATATATTTCATTGTAGGCTATATCCGGCAGGCCGCCTGTATGGTCTTCGTGAAAATGTGACAATATAACATTAACATTTCTTCCATCACGGAATTGTTCTATTACCTGCGGAATATCAGGATGGTTGCCGACATCATACAGCCACAGTGCTTCCTTCCCCTGTATCATCACCACATTTGCAGATAGTGGATTCTCTGTTGGGGATATATACGATATTAAATTATTTAGTCTGATAATGTTACATTCATCCATTCTTTACTCCAAAAACTCCACATGCCCGTCCTCAAGATGGTACACAGCCCCGATAACCTCAAGCCCCTTTTCCTCAAGCAGCTTCATATCTGTATTATCCTCTATCACCTTAACACTATGCTTTACATTAAGACATGTTGCAATATACTCGTCTTTCTCTTCCTTAATAGCTTCCCTTATGTCGTCAGTTATATACTTGATATGTCCGTCGGGGTCATGCTTTATTGCCGCCTCAACTGCACCGCAATGGTTATGTCCAAGTACAACCACCAGCTTACAGTCAAGATGGTCTGCTGCATATTCAATACTTCCAAGCTGATGCGAATCCACTACATTTCCTGCCACGCGGATAACAAAAAGTTCCCCTATTCCCGCTGAGAATATTGCTTCCGGTACCTGTCTGGAATCCGAACAGCACAGAACAATCGCATATGGATGCTGACCATTCTTTAATGTATCCACGCGCCTTTCCAGCGAAACATCTCCTGGATTGCTTGTAGCATTAATAAATCTTTTATTACCCTCTATTAATCTTGACTTTGCTTCATGTGCTGGTATTGACATATTATTATCCCGCCTTTCACAACATACTTTCCTACAGTTTAACAGAATTTTACCCATATTAAAACCCCGTCTGCAATATACCACATATGATATATAGCAGGCGGGGCTGATTATTTTATTCTAAATCATATCAAGTTTTGTGTTACTTAAATGCTTTTAGAGAATTTTTTGATTTTGCAACAGTCATTCCAATCGCTAATCCGGATACTGCCATTAACATAATAAGAATTCTCATATCAGATGAATCTCCTGTTGGCACTACATCAACTGAACTATCTGGAACATCTTCTCTGTCATCTGTGTCTTTATTAATATCATCATTGCCATTATTAATGTCATTATCTGGTACATCAATAACTTCTCCTGTTACACCCTTGTAATCTACGCTTACAGAATGAATAGTAACTCTGTTACCAGACTTTCCTGCACCAGATGTACCTGTATGCTGGAATCCTATTCCACTGTAACTGTTTACTTCATTCTCAAATACATGGCTTAAATGTACCTCATGAGGCATGATATTGCTTGCTGAGTCCTGAGATGATGTTGTTGTAACATCTGCTGTAAATGTATTGCCAGTCACATCAAGCTTAATTGTGCATCCTGGAAGAAATGCTGTTGATATGACTGAATCCTCAAGCGGAATTGCAACTCCATTCTTATATTCCATCAATGTAAATGTACATGACTTAGCTGCAAAACTACTTAGAACCGGATCACTTATAGATGGTACTCTGGCAATTCTTAAGCCATAACCAGTCATTGTTTTTGCATCATATTTGAAATAGATATCTATAAACTGTTTAGCACTACCGAAGCCCTGTGCTCCTGTTTTATGAGGAGAAAGAGTCAATGTCATTGACATATCTTTTCGTGCAGTATCATCAACATATACAAGTCTTGCACCCTGTGTAGTTGTCTGAAGTCCCGTAGTTCCTGATGCGCCTGATGCTCCCTGTGCATATGTATATGGAAGCTCACCTGAAACAGGCTTATATGCTTTGTCACTCCACTCTCCACCTTCTCTGTATTCAGCAGGCAGATAGAATCCTCCATACCAATTACCAGCTTCAAGTGTGTTTTTCCATTCATAATTATTCTCTTCTGTATCATTCTCAGCTTCAATATATGCAAGATGCTCAAGATCAACATTATATGACTGTTTCTGTTCATCTGCTACATATGCTGACTTGATAAGTTCAGAAGCTGCAGTAAATACTGAACTGCCTTCTACTGAATTCGAACGCTTTGGTATAACTTCACAGATAATATAATGATTAACATCATCTAAGCGGAGTACATATGAAGAGTATGGCTTAGCATCACTATCTACATATGTTGTCTGTGCAACGAGGACTTTATCTGTTCCTTCTTTGTCTGTAGCACGATACCAGTTAATTATACTTTCGTCTGCTGCTTCACTATTATCTGTAAATGCATATGTTACATTAATCATTCCATTCTCAGGTGCTGATAAAACAGGTTTTTCTGATAATACAGGTGCCTCAAATATCTTAGGAGTAACTGTAAAATGTAATACCTTCTTCATTCCGTTGGCTACTGTTGCAACAAGACAGCCTTTCTTATTGTCTAATGTTGAGTTGTCACCCTTTACTATTACAGTACCATCATCCTGTGGTTCAATAACAAGCGTATCGTCTTCAGTACTCCATGTTACAGTCTTGTCATTGCCACCAAGAACAACAGGCGTAACCTGAAGTGAATCAGAAACATTTCCCTGAAGTACCGGAACAACATCCTTAGCAATTCCTGGATAGTCAAACTGGATATTCCATGTACCGGTTGGCATATAATCCTTCTGATTTAACGGATCCCATTCATCATAACCCACACCATTTAAGAGATTATATATATTATATTCCCCATTATACTTAAATGCTTTCATCTGCTCTCCATCAGGAGTTACTGATAAATCTGGATAATCAGGACTGATTGTCAATGGCTGTCCATTAAGAGTATTATTAGAAACAATCTGTCTTATATCATCAGAAAAATTACTCTGTTTCCATTCCATACCAGTCATGTCGCCCTTAAAATCACAGTCAATAAAAGCAAACGGTTTTGTATTCTTACATAATGTAATTGTTTTATTATCTGATAACTGTGTTGTAAATTCACAGCCTAAGAATGCCTGCATATAGAATGATGCTCCACCACAAGGAGTATTAGAAAACAGGCTAAACGTACAATTTTCAAATATCGTTATATAACCGGTTCCAAGCGAATCATCTGTACACTCAAGATGACAATCTTTTATAAGAGAACGCTTAGGTCTGTCATCTCTTGAGAAAAGATTAAGTCTTGATATAATGTTACAATTTTCAAAGAACCATTCATCCATATCTGTAATGCTAGGAACTTTAGTAACAGCCTGTGCCTGTGTAACAGCTTCCTGTCTCTTAGTATGATTCTTAGTAGTATCTCTTTCATACACTAAATCTACATTACAATAATTTCCGATTGTAAGGTCTTTTGCATGAAATCCGTCGCCTACACCAATTGTGTTAAAGTTACCATTAGCTCCTGCATTCTGTCCTCTGTCTGATGCAATTACTACATCATCACGATTACCAGTCATTCCTACAAGTGTTATATAAGCCTGTGGAATTATAAGACCTATAAGATCATTCTTATCACGATCTTCTGTCTTAGTATAATCGTCAGTCCAATATACATCCGGCTCAAGATAAATAATTGTTGGATTATCCTTTGTGCCAGGAATTGCATTAGCTACTGCTTCCTGAAGTGTCTTATATGAATATCCGCTTGAAGAAGCTAAATTCTGATTTACATATAATGCATGCTCTGAAAGAGTAACTGATTCACCATTATAGTAAATCGTCTGTGTATCATCGGCTTTCGTAAATGTAAGAGAGCCAATACCAGAACTAGTGAAGATGAGTGCAAAAGCCATCAAAAATGCGATAAAGGCCGATGCATGTTTCTTGTGTCTTAGCATATTCTATTCCTCCGTTCATTGTGATTATGAACCCATTATATCCAGATTGTACTAATATAAATACAAAAAATCAGTTCAAAAATTATAATAAAACGAAAAAACAGCATTTTCACATTATTTCTCTAAAAGCCACGCAATCTCTTCCTTATAAGGAGGCTCTTTCTTATCAGTTCCCTCAACTGCTACCCATGGGGTCTCAAGAATCTTAGGAACATCTAAGAATCTTTCATCATGGACAAGTCTGTGAAGAGTCTCATATCCTATATTTCCTTTATCAATGTTGGCATGTCTGTCCTTATGCGCTCCAAGCGGATTCATGCTGTCATTGATATGAAATACTGCTATCTGGTCAAGACCAATCACTTTGTCAAATTCTGCAAATACTTCATCATAATGATTAACTAAATCATAACCAGCATCATTAACATGGCATGTATCAAAACACACTCTCAATCTGTCCTTCTTGTCAACGCCATCATAGATTGCCTTAAGCTCTTCAAATGTCCTGCCTATCTCGCTTCCCTTGCCAGCCATTGTCTCAAGTGCAATATATACATCATCATTGTTCTGGTTAAGCACTGTATTAAGTCCTTTGATAATCTGTGCGGTTCCGGCTTCAACTCCGGCATTGACATGGCTTCCTGGATGAAGCACCATTATATGGCTTCCCATGGCAGCAGTCCTTATAATTTCTTTTTCAAGAAATTCAACAGCAAGCTCATAAGTCTCCGGCTTAATTGTATTTGCAAGATTTATTATATAAGGTGCATGTACAATAATCTCCTCAATTCCATGTTCCTTAGCATACTTCCAGCCAGCTTCTATATTAAGCTCACTTATTTCTTTTCTTCTTGTATTCTGTGGCGCACCTGTGTATAACATAAATACATTAGCCCCATAAGAAACTGCTTCCTTCGCAGATGCAAGAAACATTTCCTTACCTGCCATTCCCACATGACTTCCAAGCTTTATATTTGACATATATGATTCCTCCAATATTTAACCTGTATAATTTATTATCTGTCCGGTTAGAAAATCCAAACGAATTAATTTTAATATTGCAATACTTATGTGTCAATGCACAACATATGTATACTTGCATACTGATAAATGTCATTACCACTTTCATTCATTTTCAGTCGAATTCATTCATAATTCACATTTATTGTATTGACATTTATACAGCATATTGATATAGTACTAAAGTACCGTTTTTATAGTATATATGTAACAATTATTTTATAAGGTGAGATATGAAAATACACAAACACAGAAAACATATAAAAACAATCAATACTGTTATTGAAAGCTGTCTTATCGTTATTCTTATTGTTCTTGTAGCAATAATGATGGTTCTTATAGGAAAATTACAGGGAACTGCCAGAGTTATTAACTATACCGGTCTTGTCAGAGGTGCTACTCAAAGAGAAGTCAAGCTTGAAATCACTGGTAATCCTAATGATGAGCTCATCAATTATCTTGATGGAATTCTTGAAGATCTTAAATATAAAGATGGCGATTATAATCTTATCAAACTTGATAACAATGATTATGAAAAAAAACTTGATACACAGATTGCTTTCTGGATTTTACTAAAGGACGAAATATATAAAGTCCGTGAATATGGTTATGAAAACACTGATATTGTAAATCTCAGTGAAGAATACTTCCAGCTTGCTGACCAGACTGTTTCTGCTGCTGAAAAGTATTCTGAAAGAATTGCCTGCAATATAAGATTATTTGAAATATTCACAGCAATAGATATGATCATTATAATAATATTTATAATTAATCATTCCATTCATGCAATCATAATTACCAAAAAGAATAAACAGCTTGAAAAGCAGGCTTTTCTTGACCTGCACACAGGTCTTCCTAACAAGAGTAAATGTGAAGAAATATTCAGAACTTCGCAATTTATTACTGATTCTACTGCATGTATTATGTTTGACCTCAATAATCTTAAGAAGGTCAATGATACACTTGGTCATTCCGTTGGTGACCAGTTGATTCTTAATTTTGCAAGGCTTTTAAGAAATGCTGTTCCTTCTAACGATTTTGTTGGGCGATATGGTGGCGATGAATTTATTGCCGTAATATATAACACTACTAAGGATGAAGTTACTGATATTCTCAGACAGCTTGACAAAGAAATATCCGAATTCAATGAGCTTGGAAAAGCTTTTAAGATAAGTTATGCTCATGGTTGTGCATTCTCTTCTGATTATGAGAATTGCACATTAAGGACACTCTTTGATAAAGCAGATAAAAATATGTACAATAACAAACAGGCAGAGAAAGCTGGCAGATAGCCGCTTTCTCTGCCCTTTTTAATATTACATATCCATCAATTTATTTATTATTATTTCTCAAGTGATTTTATGGCAAATGTATGATAGAATATAAAAATGACTTTACTATATTAACCTAGACATTGTATACATGGAGATAAATAAAATGAATAATTATAAACGCGGACTAATAACCGGCATACCAATTGCACTCGGATATCTGTCAGTTTCTTTTACCTTTGGAATTATGGCTGTATCCTTTGGTCTTAGCTGGTGGCAGGCCGTTCTCATATCTATGACAACAGTAACCTCTGCCGGACAGTTTGCAGGAATCGGCATTATGATTCATCCAGGACAGTATATTCAGATGCTTATATCACAGATTACTATTAATATAAGGTACTCTTTCATGTCTATATCAATCGGACAGAAAGCCGACAGCCGTTTCAGTGGCATATACCGCTGGCTTCTCGGTTTCTTTATAACTGATGAAATATTTGCAGTAGCAACTAAAGAAGACGAAATCAAGCGCAGCTACTTTGCAGGACTTGCTACCCTGCCTTATCTGGGCTGGGCATTAGGCACATTTATTGGTGCTATTCTTGGAAATATTCTTCCAGACCGCCTTATGAGTGCTTTAAGTGTTGCAATCTATGGAATGTTCGTTGCCGTGGTTGTTCCAGAGATGAAGAAAGCTCGCCCCGTCCTGATTGTCGTAATCATTGCAATTATACTTAGTTGCTTATTCTACTATATACCGCTTCTTTCTAAGATTTCCAGCGGTATAACAATAACAATTGTTGCTATCACAGCTGCCATTATCGGTTCAATATTCTTTCCGGTATCTGATGAAGCTGATAACAGCAATAATTAATCTTATTGGAGGAACTTATGAAAAACAGTATTTTCTTTATATATCTGCTTATACTTGCAGGCACAACCTACCTTATAAGAGTTATACCTTTCACTGCAATTAAGGAAAAGATTAACAACCGCTTTGTCCGTTCTTTTCTTTATTACATACCTTATGCAGTTCTTACAGCAATGACAATTCCAGCAATATTCTATGCAACCAGCTGGTGGGTTGGTGCAGCTGCAGGACTTTTGACAGCCGTAATATTTGCTTTGAAAGGCAAAGGTCTTACAACTGTTGCTATAGCGTCATGTGTAGCAGTATTTCTTATTGAACTTATAAGATTCTAATAATTCATAATAGAAATGAAATGGATTTTAATTCTTCTTTCCAATATATGATTCATATAAACTGTAATCACTATTAACAATAAGTTCTTCTGGGAACTGTGTATCTTCTATAACCTTATAGGCTCTGTCAAATTCACATATTCCCTCTTTTATATGTGCATCACTTCCTATAGATATGCAGACTCCTAATTCCCTACATATGTTAAGCATCTTAATATCATTCTCAAAAGCTCCCTGTCTTGGGCCATCCGGATTCAATGATGTATTATTAAGTTCAAGAAGCACATGCTTTTCCTTAGCGGCCTTTACAAGCTTTTCATAATCGACAGGATACCTTGAATCATCAGGGTGTCCTATAATATTAACATATGGATTATCCATTGCTTTAATTAATGCATTCGTATTCTGCTCTATACTTCCGGGCTTGATACATGGAATATGAAGGCTTGCTATTACAACATCACAGCCCTTAAGTCCATATTCTTTAAGATCAATATTTCCATCATAGTCCATAATATTAGCTTCACAACCCATATATATCCTGACACCACATTTTTCTCTTGGAATTATCTTCATATTAGAAAAATATAATATACCTGCGCTTCCCGGCATCTTGGGTGCATGGTCAGTTATCGCAAGGTGCGTAACTCCCATACCTGCTGCGTAAGCTGCCATCTCATCAATTGTGTTATATGCATGACCGCTTACAAGTGTATGAGTATGTGTGTCTATTGTGTATTTCATAATTAAAGCTCCTGATTACCTGTTCTTTCTTTCACATAATTCTCCAGAACATTAACAGTTTTCTCTATTCCCAGAGGACTACTGTTGATACACATATCATAATATGTTGCATCTCCCCATTTACCTTCTGAGTATCTGTTATGATACTGTTTTCTTGTTCTGTCGTGTCTACGCATTTTAGTATATGCCTCTGATTCGGATAAGTCAAAATGCTCCATAACTCTCTGTATCTTATGCTCCTTATCACCTGTTACAAATACGGATATAAGGCAGTCATAATCCTTAAGTACATTCTCTGAACATCTACCGACTACTACAAATGATTCTCCGCTCTCAGCTTTCTTACGGATATAATCAAACTGAAACTGGGCAATAATCTCTTCATAAGAATTGGTGTGATTACCTACACGCCTCGACAGGAGACGGTTTCCCGGCTTTTCATCATATTTGTGAAAATCTGACACATCAGCATTCATCTGTTCTGCAATCTCGTCCAACATGCATCTGTCATAAAATGCAAGTTCTAATCTGTCAGCCAGCTTCCTTGCTATCTCATGTCCCCCACTTCCATATTCACGACTTATAGAAATAATCAACTGTTCTCCCATAAAACCCCCATTTCTGTACACATTTTGTGCACGAAGAATTAACAATACCTTACAAATATGCACACCATAGATATAAGCACAACTATTATAGTTGCCGGAACAGCTGTGCGACAATACTTACCCCAACCAATCATATAACCATTCTTAGCTGCAACTGATGTTCCGACAACATTAGCAGATGCACCTATAGGTGTTGCACTTCCACCTACATCAGTTCCCATAGAAAGTGCCCACGCAAGAACAGAAAGGTCAACCCCTTGTGTCGCAGCCAGACTCTTAATAACTGGTACCATAGTTGCTGCAAAAGGAATATTATCAATAAGTGCACTTGCACATGCTGAAATAATAATAATAATTGCAACCATAAGCTTAAGATTACCCTTGCTCACACGACCTATAAATGCAGCAATAATCTCTAATATGCCCGTCTGTTCAAGTCCACCTACAACAATAAACAGTCCTAAAAAGAACAAAAGTGTTTTATAATCAATAGACTTCAACATATGTAAAGCCTTCCTGCCTGATACAATAAGTGAAAATATTGCTATAACAAGTCCTATAAATGCAACCGTAAGTCCTGTCAGTGCATGCGTTACAAGCAATACAACCGCACACATGAATATAACGCAGCTTAATGCAAAATCCCTTCTGTTCGTAATAGTCTCTGCCGGACTTGGCATAGATTCAGCCAGTTTATCAATATCCGGTGACGATTCCAGTTCTTTTCTATATGCTATAAGAAAATATACCACAATAAATACCAGACTGATTACTGCAATCAGTCCTGTATGGGTAATAAATGTTGAAAATGAAAAATTAAGTGATGTACCAATAATTATATTAGGCGGATCCCCGCACATTGTTGCCGAGCCGCCCAGATTAGCACAGAATATCTCTGATAAAATCATTGGCACCGGGTTAAACTTTAGCAGCTTGGCAAGCTCAATAGATACAGCTGCAAGAAACAATATAACCGTTATACTGTCTATAAACATAGCCAGTCCAAAAGACATTATCATAAATGTAATAAACAATGCTCTTGTACGATAGTGTACAGCCTTAGCCAGAAGCATACACAGCCATCTGAAAAATCCGGCAGCAGCCATAACCTCAACCATAATCATCATACCTGCAATAAATATAATGGTAGACCAGTTAATCCCTGTTACTGCCTCTTCAGCAGCTGCGGACTGATACCAGAAACCTGATGTAAAAATGCTTCTTAAATTAAGAGTACTAATAACCGCCTCTGGCGACTTCATGATAATTCCAAATACCCCAATCAGCGTCAATGCCCCACATCCAAGCGTCACATAATGCCTCTCTATCTTATCAAGAACTATCAATACAAACATAGAAATGAAAATAATTAATGCCAATACCTGCTCTGCTAACATATTAAATAACCCCCATCACATGTTAAATTAATAACAAACTTTTAACTGTATTATACAAACATATATAACTAATAGCAACATTTTTCCATTTATTCTGTCCTTTATTAATACAAAAAACACCATAAGAATACATTGCATTCGCTTCTTATGGTGCTTCTGTTTTAAATATTATATTGTATCAGCAAGTCAACTATTCCAATTACTTAATAAGACTTTCCTTAATCTTAACAACTGCCTTATGGATATTAACAGGCTCATCCATTGTACAATTAGGGCGGTGGATATCATTAGTAAAGTATACTGTAAATTCACCAGGATGTAATGTAACGAACTGCTCATTCTCTACTGTCTCATAAAAGATATTGTCTTTACCAGCTGGCTCTTCACCTGTAACTCCTGGAAGAAGTGGTGCATATCCCTGAACTTCTTTTCCTGTGAAAAGATACTGGATATCAATATAATTTCTGTGACTTTCTGCACGCTTATTCTCAACTGGAGCTGTTGTCTGATCCTGAATAAGAACAAAAATGTTATCTCCATCAAGTTCATATCTTCCTACTGGAAGCTCAGCTGTCTCTGGCTTTGCAAGAAATTCAAGTGCAGTATTAATAGCTGCTGGGTACTGGTAGTTACCTTTTTTTGCATTAAGTGATGCGTAAATCATTATTATTTTACCTCGAATCTGTTAAAATTTTATACACTAAATATATCATTATCGATAAAAAGTTTCAATATTTTTCTTAATATTCAGCCTTTAATGTTCAGCTTTTAATTAAGCCTTTTAATTCATATCTGATTCCACATATGCCTTGTTCAAAATACATTACACCATCTTCTCAACAGCCTTTACCCATGCGTGGTCAGGGTCATCACAAGGTGTAAGCTGTCTTGTATCAACACCTGCCATTACCCAGAGATGAAATCTTCTCATGTTCGTATCTCCTTATAAATAGATTTAATATTATTCTATTATCTCATTGGTGTTGTATCAACAGTTATTTTCAATTTCTATGCACTTCTGGCCAGTCCTCAAATCTTCCGTTCACAACTGCATGCATAATTCTGTCTTTAGTTCCCGGATTATCTCTATTAATCTGCTCCATAAGCTGCTTGGCATATTCCCTCTTAGTTGAACCATCAACCGGACAGGTGTTCTTAACAACCTTGATTCCCTGATTAATCACAAAATTAGCCACACCCTTTTCCGGTGCATACATCATTGGCCGTATAACCGTAACCCCTGCCTCTGGCAGATATGTAACTGGTGGAAATGCGTAAAACCGCCCTTCATATATAAGAGACATTAATGCTGTTTCTATAAAATCGTCCTTATTATGTGCATATGCAATCTTATTGATTCCAAGCTCTCCAAGCCTCTTATACATTGCGCCTTTTCTAAGCTTCGCACACAGTGAACATGGTCTTTCGTCTTTATTATCCTCAAAGACAATCTTCGCAATCTCTGTATCAACCTGTTCATATGGCACATTTATACTCTCACAGAACTTCCTCACTCCTGTAAAATCCATTCCCTCAAATCCAACATTACAGGTAATTGCATACAGTTCAAACTTCTTCGGATAAAATCTGTTAAGTATCTTCATTGCATGCAACAATGCAAGCGAATCCTTGCCACCTGATACTCCTACTGCAATCTTATCGCCTTCCTCTATCATGTTGTAATCTTCTATTGCCTGTCTTATAAGGCTTAATAATTTCTGTTGTTGCATAAAATATATCCTCTGTCGTAAAAAAATAGCCACCATCTCATCTTCAGTATCAACTAAAATCTATTCTCCCTCCCCCAGTTACACTATCATATATTAAATTGTATAATATCCTTATGTGGATTAGTCTGTGACAATCCAACCCTTACTATTTTCCCTTTTATTGGAACAAAATGTGTCTGTAATACTCTCATTGCCATTATCATCTGTTCTTTTTCAAGTTTCTTTCCCAATGTTATGTGTGGAAACCAGTTATATGGTTTGTAACAACGATTAATTGTTACATCTTCTCTTGCAGAAAATATATCATACACCTCATTGGAAAGATGCATTAAATATTCGTCCAGAACAGGTGTAGCATACATAACATACGGCAGAAACTGCCCGATTGAAAATATATTTATCTCTCCTGCACCTATTTTATTAAGCTTCATGAATTCTTCCTTAAGATTATCAGGTTTTCTTGTTTCGAAGCTTGAAATTGTCAGATGCGGAGGAACATTATTCTCAATCATATAAGTATTACCTGTTTCTTTTGCAATATTATCAATTAACCTCTGCAATCCCTTTGTTACATGTTCATCAAAATATGCTGATATAAGATACATATGCCGCCTCATTATTATTAATCACCTATGCCAAACTCTCTGGCAATTCTACATCTATTACTATTTTTCTTTATCTATGTGTGAAGCAATAAATTTCCCAATGATTGCAATTATCAAAATAGAGACATAAAACCTCGGATCACGATGTTCTCCATATAAAGCAAACCAAATAACGATTGAAAATACCACTATAGTGTATACTTGAAAAAAGAATTTTTTCATAAGTACTGCTCCTTTATTTGGCAAATCCGAAGTTAGCGATTTCTTTTTCCGGTATTCTCTGTCCCACGGAT
>ULYD01061908.1_pt1 | contig 38574 bp, 30 predicted proteins | sample 1961831 | NCBI WGS metagenome assembly ULYD01 (sample SAMEA4835854, study PRJEB28245) | human gut metagenome | biome: gut microbiome; material: fecal sample | place: Denmark | collected 2008 | reverse complement strand
GCGGGAAATGTGTACCGCGAGATCTGAAAGTGAACGAAACAAATGCTGAGTACCTGTTACGTAAATTCGACGCGCTTGAAGCTAAATGTGCGGCACTGGAAAACAAAATAATACCAGTGTCAGCTGAACTGCCACCAGCAAATGAAAGTGTTCTGTTATTTGATGCTAATGGAGAAGGCTGGCTGATTGGCTGGCGTTCTCTCTGGTACACCTGGGGACAAAAAGAAACCGGAGAATGGCAGTGGACATTTCAGGTCGGGGACCTTGAAAACGTCAATATCACTCACTGGGCAGTAATGCCAAAAGCACCGGAGGCTGGAGCATAATGACCACATTTACCAATAAAGAACTGATTAAAGAAATCAAAGAACGAATCAGCAGCCTAGAGGTTCGAGACGATATTGAGCGCCGTGCTTATGAAATCGCACTCGTATCTCTGGAAGTAGAGCCAGATGAACGCGAAGCCTATGAATTATTCATGGAAAAGCGTTTCGGTGACTTAGTAGATCGTCGGAGAGCAAAAAACGGCGATAACGAATACATGGCATGGGATATGACTCTCGGTTGGATCGTCTGGCAGCAACGAGCTGGTATCCATTTTTCAACAATGTCACAGCAAGAGGTGAAATAATGGAGCCATACAGCCTCACACTCGATGAGGCCTGTCATTTTCTCAAAATATCCAGACCGACTGCCATTAACTGGATACGCACAGGCCGCCTACAGGCAACACGTAAAGATCCAACCAAGCCAAAATCTCCTTACCTCACAACACGGCAAGCTTGCATTGCGGCGCTTCAGTCTCCGCTGCATACTGTCCAGGTGAGCGCGGGTGATGGCATAACAGAGGAAAGAAAATGTCACTCTTCCGCAGAAATGAAATATGGTATGCCTCGTATTCGCTCCCGGGCGGGAAACGAATTAAGGAATCTCTTGGCACAAAGGACAAGCGGCAAGCTCAGGAGTTGCACGACAAGCGAAAAGCAGAACTCTGGCGAGTAGAAAAGCTAGGGGATTTACCTGATGTCACTTTTGAAGAGGCCTGCCTAAGATGGCTTGAGGAAAAAGCTGATAAAAAATCTCTCGATTCAGATAAAAGCCGGATTGAGTTCTGGCTTGAACATTTTGAGGGTATAAGGCTTAAAGATATCTCGGAGGCAAAGATTTACTCTGCTGTAAGCAGAATGCATAACAGAAAGACGAAAGAAATATGGAAACAGAAAGTTCAGGCCGCCATCAGGAAAGGTAAAGAACCGCCTGTTTATGAACCAAAGCCAGTATCAACTCAGACAAAGGCAAAGCATCTTGCCATGATAAAGGCCATTCTCCGTGCTGCAGAACGCGACTGGAAGTGGCTGGAAAAAGCGCCTGTCATCAAGATACCAGCGGTCAGAAACAAGCGAGTCAGATGGCTGGAAAAGGAGGAAGCAAAACGCCTTATTGATGAGTGCCCCGAACCACTGAAATCTGTCGTCAAGTTTGCGCTGGCAACTGGTCTGAGAAAGTCGAACATCATAAATCTGGAATGGCAACAAATCGACATGCAGCGACGAGTTGCCTGGGTGAATCCAGAAGAGAGCAAATCAAACCGCGCCATTGGTGTGGCGCTGAACGATACCGCCTGTAAAGTGTTGCGTGATCAAATAGGCAAGCATCACAAATGGGTGTTTGTACATACCAAGGCGGCTAAGCGAGCAGATGGAACATCAACGCCTGCGGTCAGGAAGATGCGCATCGACAGCAAGACATCATGGCTATCAGCTTGTCGTCGTGCAGGAATTGAAGATTTCCGTTTCCATGACCTCAGACACACCTGGGCAAGCTGGCTGATCCAGTCAGGCGTCCCATTATCTGTGCTTCAGGAAATGGGCGGATGGGAGTCCATAGAAATGGTTCGTAGGTATGCTCACCTTGCGCCTAATCATTTGACAGAGCATGCAAGGAAAATAGACGACATTTTTGGTGATAATGTCCCAAATATGTCCCACTGTGGAATTATGGAGGATATAAAGAAGGCGTAACTGATTGAATTGTAATGGCGCGCCCTGCAGGATTCGAACCTGCGGCCCACGACTTAGAAGGTCGTTGCTCTATCCAACTGAGCTAAGGGCGCGTTGATACCGCAATGCGGTGTAATCGCGTGAATTATACGGTCAACCCTTGCTGAGTCAATGGCTTTTGATCTGGTTGCTGAACAAGTGAACGACCGCGTCTGATTTTCTGATTTATTTCGCTATAGCGGCAAACAAACGCACACCGCTGCGCGTCTGAATCAAGAAAACCCGTATTTTCATGTATCAAAGTACAATTTACCGCCCTAACGGAAAATTGTCCGCTCCTATGAGACTGGTAACTATGAAACCAACGTCGGTGATCATTATGGATACTCATCCTATCATCAGAATGTCTATTGAAGTTCTGTTGCAAAAAAACAGTGAATTGCAGATTGTCCTGAAAACGGATGATTACCGCATAACCATCGATTATCTCCGAACCCGTCCTGTTGATTTAATCATTATGGATATAGACTTGCCCGGAACAGACGGTTTTACCTTCCTGAAAAGGATCAAACAAATCCAGAGCACAGTGAAAGTGTTATTTTTATCATCGAAATCAGAATGCTTTTATGCTGGCAGAGCGATACAAGCTGGTGCTAACGGTTTTGTCAGTAAATGCAATGATCAGAATGATATTTTTCATGCCGTTCAGATGATCCTCTCCGAATACACATTTTTTCCTAGCGAAACGCTCAACTATATAAAAAGCAATAAATGTAGTACGAATAGTTCAACGGTCACTGTGCTATCTAATCGTGAAGTGACCATATTACGTTATCTGGTTAGCGGATTATCTAATAAAGAAATTGCCGATAAGTTATTACTTAGCAATAAAACAGTTAGTGCGCATAAATCTAATATTTATGGCAAGCTAGGTTTGCATTCAATTGTAGAGCTTATCGACTACGCCAAATTATACGAATTAATATAATATTAATTATAATTGATCATAAATATCGCATCCGCTTTCGCCACACCTGGCCGAACACCGCTGGCTAACGCTCGATAATTGGCAAAAAAGTTTAGTGTGACATTGCCATTTGCATCTACTTCCTCAGTCGGGCTCGCCGCTCCCAGTGCGAGCCGGGAGCGATCGCTATTACGTAATTCGATGGCGACGGTTTGCGCCATTGCGGGATCATCCAGAGCCAGCAGGTTGGTATCGGATGCCGGCGTTCCCGTAAATAAAATCGCAACTGAACCCGGAGGACATCCCTCCAGCCGCAGGCTAAAAGGGACGAGTGCCGTGGTATCGCCAGCGTTCAGTAATTGTGTCGTAGGCCATATGCCTAAATCTACCGTCTTATCAATATCCGCAGTGTTTACGGTACAGGAGAAATCAACAACGTTACCGTGCAAATTGATATTAATCGTTCCCAAAGGGTCAGCTGCCCATCCACTGGAACTCCACAGTAACCCGCAGAAACAGCTAAAGAGTACTCTTCTCATTCTCCGTACCTCATTGATAATCGACGCGTAAATACCCCAGCGCGCTAAACGGCCCTTCGGTCGGTTTTTGACCGGTAATACTGATAGGCCAGGCGCGAAGTGTGACATTGGCTGCCGCAGCTGCATCCAGACGGAAAGGAATAACGCTATTGAGATCGTTAGGCGTGATCGGCGTATCGTTCTGATCGGCGACAATAAAACCTAAATCCTGATTGTCCGACACCATCGCCTGACCAGAAACGGCACTGGCTTCCAGACGCATTGTTAAATAAGCCTGCGCAGCAACATTCGTACATTTGATCGCAATGCTCTTGGTTTGCGGCATGACGCCAGCTGGTCGATTCCCCGGCCCTGCCGCACTAAATAACGATGCGCCGATATCACCAAAATCAAATTCAACAATCTGCCCGGCATTTAATTCGCAGTTTTGCGGTACTTCAACCCGGCCACCAAAACTAATGGTATAAACAGGTGTAACCAACGGATCGTAAGGCGTTGATGTCACATACACGGTAAACATCACCTGTCTGGGGATCTCCACCATGTTAATAAAGGGACGAATAACCTTTAAACGAAATATTAAACGAGAATCCATCACCCCGAATGGAAGGTTTTGCGAAACGTTAGGATCTGTTCCCATCCGAATATAATTTTGCGGGGGGAACTGAATATCCATCACACTATCAACCAGACTCATCGCACCTAATAGATAATCATTTAATTGCATATATTTATAATTATCGATAGTTTCCTGAACAATAAAGTTGGTGACATAACTACGGTATGTATAATTCACCAGCGTGCCGGGTGGACAAATTGCTGACACACCTACCCAGCCGGATTTTTCCGGTAAAACAACAATCTGCCCTGGCTGGTTATTGGTGCTATTAAAGATATTTGAGAGATCATAGTGTTCATCTTCTGCTACGCCAGTACTATTTGCACAAACAGTAGCCCAGGATATGTTTGCCAGACACAAACATGCCATCGCCAATAATAATCTGCAGATTATCTTCATTGATAATTTCCTTTATGAGCCAGAATGTGTGCAAACTGCCGAAATAACAGTGACGGCTTGCTGTAAGCTTTGCTTCGGCAATACATAGTGCGCAATGCAGCGTGAGTTCGCGCCGTCTCCCCACTGAACCAGTAATTCACCAGACAATGGCGCACCACTTAAATAAACTTGCCCGTCATCACCCACCATACTGGTTATTCCGGTACTGTTTTCCCGTACCAGTGATCCAAACGGCACCGGTTTTCCGCCCTGGGTAACGGTAATGAGCGCCCGCACGCCTATGCGGGTATCAAAATTGGCACGAACCAACGCGCCTTGCGTCGGCACAACGCTGCTGATATTTTTTTCAACATCGATGGAATTCCCCATCGTATTGGTATCAAGCGCGATACGGTTATACCGATAAACCGTGGCATACGGCATCACCGCATAGCCGCGCCAGTCGGTTAAAATGCCAGTTTGATTTTCAATGCGTACACCGCCTGCGCCAGGCGCTTTAATCAAAACATTGGTATCCCCTAAAGGCTGGCTCAGCGTTATGCCATTTTCGTGCCCGACCACACCGCCAGACAGCTGCCAGTTAACGTCATGTTGATCGCGGTCGTAGTTATACCCGACCCCCAGCGTACCGTAAGCGGCCTGCCAGTTTGCCGTGGCGCTGCCCGTATACCCATTATTCGAGGTATCACCCTGGCTTACGTGATAACTCAGGTTGTGGCCTTCTAGTAAGGTCCCACCTACACCTGCCAGCCAGCTATTTTGCCCGTTGCTGTTACGGTTGGCGTTAAAGGAGGCATAAGCGCGGTCGAGCGCATTTTCCCGGGTGTAGCGACGTTTGGTCAGAACATTGAAAGGCACTGAAACATTAAGTCCGACAATACGTTCGTTATCGGGGATCCCTACAGATTCATTCCACGAAAATGAGAGCGAATAACTGATGCCAACCCAGCTGCTGGTATACCCCACCTGATACCAGGTATCTGAATCCGAAGTATTCCAGTATTTTTGATGGGTACCAGAGATATAAAGCGAGCCAAAGTCATTAAGTGATTGTGAAATATTTAACTGCAAACGGTCTTTACGGCTAAAGCGTAAATTGTGGTAATTCACGATTATCAGTTCATCCCGATGCTCACCGTCGTAATCGTAATCATATTCGTACCCCTCCATTCGACGATACGCAACATCATCAAGGGTATAAAAACCTTGTGTCGAATAGCGGTAACCCATTAACTGAAAATTGGTGCCGAAGGTGTTCATCGATTTCGCATAGAGGAAGCGAATGGAATCCCCCTCATGACGACTGTCGTCGGCTAACTGACTGCGCGCATGGGTCACATCCAGCGACACTGCCCCCCAGTTTCCGAGATTGCGCCCCAGTCCTAATAAAAAGGCGGTGTAATTGGCAGATAATTGCGTCCCGCCGTAGGCAGTAAATTCCTGTGGTAAACCGCCGAGTGCCGTGCCCTGAAAAAAGAAAGGCGATGATTGCTGACTATTACCGCTACGAAAATCGCCCGCCGTCAGGTCAAATTTGAAACGCCCTTCGCGTTGTAAAATTGGCACTGTTGAATACGGGATAGTGTAATTCTGCTGATTACCATCGCGCTCGTCGATGGTGACGTCCAGATCGCCATTTGAAGATGTCGGGTGCAAATCTGTAATTTCAAAAGCGCCGGGGGAAACATAGCTTTGATAGATAATAAAACCATTTTGCCGAATCGTTAGCTGGGCCGCCGTACGGGCAATCCCACGTACCGTTGGGGCAAATCCTTGCTGGCTATCAGGATACATATTATCGGAAGAGTAAAGCCGTATACCACGAAATCCAACACCATCGAAAATATCACTTCCTGTATTGCCGTCTCCCATTACCAGTTCACTTTTCAGCGGAATAATGGCGCGCTGTACCCAGGTGCCAATATTATTCCACTGCTCTGAATGATATCCATTTCCGCGAAAATAGTTCCAGGAACCATTGTTGCGTAAACGCCACGGGCCAATATTAATCCCGCTGAGTTCACTAAAAAAATAGCTATCGTTACCATTACCTCTGTTACCGGTGAAATTATAATTCAGGAGTAAAGCAGGAATACCTTCATCCCACTCTTCAGGCGGAATGTAACCGTGAGCGCTACTCAACAACGCTATCTGAGGAATAGTGATGTTCAGGCGCATCGCTGCAAAATCAAAGTTAATTGTGGCATCAGGTACAGCTTTCAGTAAATTGATGCATTTATTGTTTTGCTGCTGGGCTAACTCGGGAAATGCACTGCTATTAAGGCCAATTCGTTCAAGGAGTACCTGGTTAAAACAGGGCATTAACCCACCTGATTTATCACCTGTATTTTCTGTTGTCGATTCAAATACGATATCCTGTGAACCAATGAACTCATCATTACGCCAGAGATCCACCCGATACACGCGCGCAGGTTGATGATTACCTCTCTCAAAGCGCGATAAATCAGCAACGGATGTGCCATTCTCTAATAAAAATGCCGGGTTGAAATAACTTTCCGCATAGCTTAAAAAGGAGGGTAAAATGGCAAGAGATGAATAACAAATTCCGGCCAGACACCAGGTATACCTCTGCGGAATATCCGTAGTAGTGGGTATTTTCATAATTAGCTCTGATATTGTCAGATGATTCGGTTAGTTTAAGTTCACTTCTCTGACCGGGGTTACTGAACCATAATCATTAACGGTCTGAAATTTCAGCTTTCCCTGCACTCCTGAGGGTAAGGGAATTTGTGAACTAACTCTGGGTGCCGCCATAGCATTCCCCAACTTTTGGCTGCCCACTTGCAGGTTAACGAGGGTGACATAAAAAGGTGATGGATTATGAACATTGATATAGTTACCGGATCGCGAAAACTTGAGTGTGTCCGGCGCTTCTGCGGGTAATTCTTGTAATTGAATTGGACGGAGAAATAATTTCATGCGCGATAAAATCGCCAGTTGCAAAACATTCCTGCCGTTCAATGCATTTTTATCTACCGAAGGGATCGTCTTAACATTCATCCAGAACAGAGACTCACGATCTGCCGCCAGCGGTGGACCGGTGTAAATAATACGCAAGGTATTTTCGCTTTTGGGTTCACTAACAAACAGTGGCGGTGTAATGATGAATGACTTTTCTTTTACACCGCTGCTGTTTTCAATCCACGAATTGACCAGAAAGCGCTCATTGGTATGGCTATTTCTAATCCATACCGCAGTCTGTTTAGCATCAGCGGGATAAATAATACGCGTGGCACCTAATGCGATCCCTCCGGCAGCATGGGCGCTGGCCGAAATGATTAAATAAAATATAATGAGCATCAATAACTTTATTTTAGTCATCATAGTTAATACGCCTTGTGTATTCCTGACGGCAAAAATAAGAAATATAAAGAAATGATTGCTTTGGTTTCTTACAACACATCATTCCCTTTTCATTTAATAAAGCGGCATGATACAAAGTGAACATGATTTCGATTTACATTGCCACCATACCGCTTCAGACAACCGGTACATTACTTTGTTATAAGACGTGATATATAATTCAAAACAACGTGGTTTTGATTATTCGTATCTCATAATAAAAGTCGCGTCAGCATTTGCTTGCCCTGCTGATGCACTTGTACCGGTGCCTTTATAACGTGCAGAAAAATGAAGAACGTTGGTCCCGGGGATCAAGTTCTGGTTGGTTGAGAAGCTATTCCCATCAGGTTTGAGAATTGCGGATGTATTATCAAGTATTTCAATACCGACACCCGTTGCTGTTGTTGTATTGGTACTGGATGCAATGGCCAATAAATTATCATTGATTGCATCAGCCTGACCAGAAAATGCAACGGCAGCATTAGCGGCAACAACAGGATCGCAGTCGTTCAACTGAATGGTGAATGGAATTAATGCAGAGGTATTACCAACAGCATTGAAAATATCGGTACGATATTGACCGAGTGTGACAACCTGGTCTGCCGAGTCAGTATTCACTGAACAGGCAGCATTCACCAGTTCGCCTTCAAAGTGAATTGTACCGCCATCTACAACGGCAGCATAACTACCCGTAGCGGCGAATAGTGCGGCAGCCAGCGCAGACGAAATAAATCTTAATTTCATATATATTCCTTCAATCTCATTTATCGACTCCACATCCGTATATAACCGATTACTTTATTTAAGACACTGATAGTAGTAAAATTCCTTTTTATCCTCTAAGAATGTCTTAATTGAAAATATGCACTCTAATCTAAAAAATAGAGAGCCCCGTTAGATGAATACTTCCGCGCAAAATATATTCAACACAAATATAGACCTGAAGCGGTAAATCACCAGGCTGAAAATTCTTTTTATATTGTCAGGTATTTCTTAAATTATCTTAATCCTTAAACAAGGAAATAAATCAGTTCCAGATTTACAACGCCATCATGGACGAAAAATGAAGCTTTCAATCTCAGCGACCTCAGCGACGGTGCGCCTAACCTTCGCAAGAGGTCGCTTCACGCGATAAATCTGAAACGAAACCTGACAGCGCGCCCCGCTTCTGACAAAATAGGCGCATCCCCTTCGACCTACGTAACAGATGGAATCCTCTCTCTGATGGCAGCAAAGATTATTGACGGTAAAACGATTGCGCAGCAGGTGCGCTCTGAAGTTGCTCAAAAAGTTCAGGCGCGTATTGCAGCCGGACTGCGGGCACCAGGACTGGCCGTTGTGCTGGTGGGTAGTAACCCTGCATCGCAAATTTATGTCGCAAGCAAACGCAAGGCTTGTGAAGAAGTCGGGTTCGTCTCCCGCTCTTATGACCTCCCGGAAACCACCAGCGAAGCGGAGCTGTTGGAGCTTATCGATGCGCTGAATGCCGACAACACCATCGATGGCATTCTGGTTCAACTGCCGTTACCGGCGGGTATTGATAACGTCAAAGTGCTGGAACGTATTCATCCGGACAAAGACGTGGACGGTTTCCATCCTTATAACGTCGGTCGTCTGTGCCAGCGCGCGCCGCGTCTGCGTCCCTGCACCCCGCGCGGTATCGTCACGCTGCTTGAGCGTTACAACATTGATACCTTCGGCCTCAACGCCGTGGTGATTGGCGCATCGAATATCGTCGGTCGTCCAATGAGCATGGAACTGTTGCTCGCAGGTTGCACCACTACCGTGACTCACCGTTTCACTAAAAATCTGCGTCACCACGTAGAAAATGCCGATCTGTTGATCGTTGCCGTCGGCAAGCCGGGCTTTATTCCTGGTGACTGGATCAAAGAAGGCGCAATTGTGATTGATGTCGGCATCAACCGTCTGGAAAATGGCAAAGTTGTGGGCGACGTCGTGTTTGAAGACGCGGCTAAACGCGCCTCATACATTACGCCTGTTCCCGGCGGCGTTGGCCCGATGACGGTTGCCACGCTGATTGAAAACACGCTACAGGCGTGCGTTGAATATCATGATCCACAGGATGAGTAACATGGCGACATTTTCTTTAGGTAAACATCCGCACGTTGAGCTGTGCGACTTGCTGAAACTGGAAGGCTGGAGCGAAAGCGGCGCGCAGGCGAAAATCGCGATTGCCGAAGGCCAGGTGAAAGTCGACGGTGCGGTTGAAACGCGCAAACGCTGCAAAATCGTCGCCGGTCAGACAGTGAGTTTTGCAGGTCACAGCGTACAGGTTGTTGCCTGATCCCTTTCCCGGCCTGTATCAACAGGCCGGTTCTCTTTTCAGACTTTTGCCCTCTACGCCCCGTTCATCCATGCTGATAGCATCGACATTTTGCCGAAGCGACCATCATGCCAACCGTTATTACGCACGCCGCCGTTCCCCTATGCATTGGTTTAGGGTTGGGTTCGAAAGTCATCCCTCCGCGTCTGTTATTTGCCGGAATCATCCTGGCGATGCTGCCCGACGCCGACGTATTGTCGTTTAAATTTGGCGTTGCTTACGGCAATGTTTTTGGTCATCGCGGGTTTACCCATTCGCTGGTGTTTGCGTTTGTTGTCCCGCTGTTATGTGTGCTGATTGGACGCCGATGGTTCAGGGCTGGGCTGATTCGCTGCTGGCTGTTTTTAACCGTCTCGTTGCTATCGCACAGCTTGCTGGATTCGGTAACCACTGGCGGTAAGGGCGTTGGCTGGCTGTGGCCGTGGTCAGATGAACGCTTTTTCGCTCCCTGGCAGGTGATTAAAGTCGCGCCGTTTGCATTGTCTCGTTACACCACGCCGTACGGGCATCAGGTGATAATTTCTGAATTGATGTGGGTGTGGTTGCCGGGGATGGTGCTTATGGGAATGTTGTGGTGGCGCAGGCGATAACCGGATGCGAAAACTCGCATCCGGCAACAGCGCAATTACTTACGACGCCAGGTGGTCCCTTGCGGGCCATCTTCCAGCACGATCCCCATCTCGTTAAGACGGTCACGCGCCGCATCTGCCGCCGCCCAGTCTTTCGCTTTACGGGCATCCAGACGCTGTTGAATTAACGCTTCAATCTCAGCCACTTCGCTGTCGTCTGCCTGCGCGCCGCTTTGCAGGAACGCTTCCGGTTCTTGCTCCAGCAGGCCCAATACAGCGGAAAGTTTACGCAGGTGAGATGCCATTGCATTCGCCGCTGCCATATCTTCTGCTTTCAGACGGTTTACTTCACGCGCCATATCAAACAGTACGGAATAGGCTTCCGGGGTGTTGAAATCGTCGTCCATCGCTTCAATAAAGCGCGCTTCAAACGCTTCGCCACCGGCAGGCGCAACGGTTTTATCTGTGCCGCGCAGCGCAGTGTAGAGACGCTCCAGCGCCGCACGCGCCTGCTTCAGGTTCTCTTCGCTGTAGTTCAACTGGCTGCGATAGTGGCCCGACATCAGGAAGTAACGCACGGTTTCCGCGTCGTAGTATTTCAGCACATCGCGCACGGTAAAGAAGTTACCCAGCGATTTGGACATCTTCTCGCGGTCAACCATCACCATTCCGGAGTGCATCCAGTAGTTCACATACTGACCATCATGGGCACAGGTGGACTGCGCGATTTCGTTCTCGTGGTGCGGGAACATCAGGTCTGAACCGCCGCCGTGGATATCAAAGTGGTTACCCAGCTGCTTGCAGTTCATGGCCGAACATTCAATGTGCCAGCCAGGACGACCCGCGCCCCACGGAGACGGCCAGCTCGGTTCGCCCTCTTTCGACATCTTCCACAGAACGAAGTCCATCGGGTTGCGTTTGTCATCAACCACGTCAACGCGCGCGCCAGCCTGCAGCTGGTCGAGATCCTGACGCGACAGCACGCCATAAGTTGGATCGGTCGGGACGTCGAACATCACGTCGCCGTTGTCCGCCACATAAGCGTGACCTTTGGCGATCAGTTGTTCAGTGAGTTCAATAATTTCTGCGATATGGTGCGTCGCGCGCGGCTCCATATCCGGGCGCAGAATGTTCAAAGCATCAAAATCTTTGTGCATTTCGGCGATCATGCGATCCACCAGCGCCACAAAGCTTTCGCCATTTTCATTGGCGCGTTTGATGATTTTGTCGTCGATATCGGTAATGTTGCGCACATACTTCAGTTTATAGCCGAGGAAACGCAGATAGCGCGCAACCACGTCAAAAGCAACAAAGGTACGCCCGTGACCGATATGACAGAGATCGTAAACGGTGATTCCACACACGTACATGCCGACTTCCCCGGCGTGAATAGGCTTAAATTCCTCTTTTTGGCGTGTCAGAGTATTGAAGATTTTTAGCATCGAAGATTCCGTTTAGACATGTGTGGGTAATTGAGTTGCGTATAATACCCATATTTCCCGCGCGAATCAGCATACATTGCGTGATGATCCGATCGTGCGGTTATGCTATAACACCACCCTATATATGACCCGAACTGGGTTGAAGCACCAATCAAACGGAACAGGATGCAAAAATGGTTACTTTCCACACCAATCACGGCGATATTGTCATCAAAACTTTTGACGATAAAGCACCTGAAACAGTTAAAAACTTCCTGGACTACTGCCGCGAAGGTTTTTACAACAACACCATTTTCCACCGTGTTATCAACGGCTTTATGATTCAGGGCGGCGGTTTTGAACCGGGCATGAAACAAAAAGCCACCAAAGAACCGATCAAAAACGAAGCCAACAACGGCCTGAAAAATACCCGTGGTACGCTGGCAATGGCACGTACTCAGGCTCCGCACTCTGCAACTGCACAGTTCTTCATCAACGTGGTTGATAACGACTTCCTGAACTTCTCTGGCGAAAGCCTGCAAGGTTGGGGCTACTGCGTGTTTGCTGAAGTGGTTGACGGCATGGACGTGGTAGACAAAATCAAAGGTGTTGCAACCGGTCGTAGCGGTATGCACCAGGACGTGCCAAAAGAAGACGTTATCATTGAAAGCGTGACCGTTAGCGAGTAATCGTGGCGACACTCTTTATTGCAGATCTTCATCTCTGCGTGGAAGAACCGGCGATCACCGCCGGTTTTCTGCGTTTTTTAGCGGGGGAAGCCCGCAAGGCCGACGCGCTGTATATTCTTGGCGATCTGTTTGAAGCATGGATTGGCGACGACGATCCCAACCCACTCCATCGCCAGATGGCGGCAGCGATCAAAGCGGTGTCCGATTCCGGCGTTCCCTGTTATTTCATTCATGGCAACCGTGATTTTCTGCTCGGCAAACGCTTTGCCCGTGAAAGCGGCATGACATTATTGCCGGAAGAAAAGGTGCTCGAACTTTATGGTCGCCGGGTGTTGATTATGCATGGCGACACGCTGTGCACCGATGACGCGGGTTATCAGGCTTTTCGCGCCAAAGTCCACAAACCCTGGCTGCAAATGCTATTCCTCGCCCTGCCGTTGTTTGTGCGCAAACGCATTGCCGCGCGAATGCGAGCGAACAGTAAAGAAGCCAACAGCAGTAAATCGCTGGCGATCATGGACGTTAACCAAAACGCGGTAGTCAGTGCGATGGAAAAACATCAGGTGCAATGGCTGATCCACGGACATACCCATCGCCCGGCGGTACATGAACTTATCGCCAACCAGCAACCTGCTTTTCGCGTGGTACTCGGTGCCTGGCATACGGAAGGTTCGATGGTGAAAGTCACGGCGGATGACGTTGAGCTGATTCATTTTCCGTTTTAAAAAACCCGCAACTTTGCTGATTTCACAGCCACGCAACCGTTTTCCTTGCTCTCTTTCCGTGCTATTCTCTGTGCCCTCTAAAGCCGAGAGTTGTGCACCACAGGAGTTTTAAGACGCATGTCTTCCCGCAATAATCCGGCGCGTGTCGCCATCGTGATGGGGTCCAAAAGCGACTGGGCTACCATGCAGTTCGCCGCCGAAATCTTCGAAATCCTGAATGTCCCGCACCACGTTGAAGTGGTTTCTGCTCACCGCACCCCCGATAAGCTGTTCAGCTTCGCCGAAAGCGCCGAAGAGAACGGTTATCAGGTGATTATTGCGGGCGCAGGCGGCGCAGCGCACCTGCCTGGTATGATTGCCGCCAAAACGCTGGTGCCAGTGCTGGGCGTGCCAGTACAGAGCGCCGCACTGAGCGGTGTCGATAGCCTCTACTCCATCGTACAAATGCCGCGCGGCATTCCGGTGGGTACGCTGGCGATTGGTAAAGCTGGCGCGGCAAACGCGGCGTTACTGGCAGCACAAATTCTTGCGACTCATGATAAAGAACTGCACCAGCGTCTGAATGACTGGCGCAAAGCCCAGACCGACGAAGTGCTGGAAAACCCGGACCCGCGAGGTGCGGCATGAAACAGGTTTGCGTCCTCGGTAACGGGCAGTTAGGCCGTATGCTGCGTCAGGCAGGTGAACCGTTAGGCATTGCTGTCTGGCCGGTCGGGCTGGACGCTGAACCGGCGGCGGTGCCTTTTCAACAAAGCGTGATTACCGCTGAGATCGAACGCTGGCCGGAAACCGCATTAACCCGCGAGCTGGCGCGTCATCCGGCCTTTGTGAACCGCGATGTGTTCCCGATTATTGCCGACCGTCTGACTCAGAAGCAGCTTTTCGATAAGCTCCACCTGCCGACCGCACCGTGGCAGTTACTTGCCGATCGCAGCGAGTGGCCTGCGGTGTTTGAGCGTTTAGGTGAACTGGCGATTGTTAAGCGTCGCACTGGTGGCTATGACGGTCGCGGTCAATGGCGTTTACGTGCCAATGAAACCAAACAGTTACCGGCAGAGTGTTACGGCGTATGTATTGTCGAGCAGGGCATTAACTTCTCTGGTGAAGTGTCGCTGGTTGGCGCACGCGGATTTGATGGCAGCACCGTGTTTTATCCGCTGACGCATAACCTGCATCAGGACGGTATTTTGCGCACCAGCGTCGCTTTTCCGCAGGCCAATGCGCAGCAGCAAGCGCAAGCCGAAGAGATGCTGTCGGCGATTATGCAGGAGCTGGGCTATGTGGGCGTGATGGCGATGGAGTGTTTTGTCACCCCGCAAGGTCTGCTGATCAACGAACTGGCACCGCGTGTGCATAACAGCGGTCACTGGACACAAAACGGTGCCAGCATCAGCCAGTTTGAGCTGCATCTGCGGGCGATTACCGATCTGCCGTTACCGCAACCGGTAGTGAATAGTCCGTCGGTGATGATCAACCTGATTGGTAGCGATGTGAATTATGACTGGCTGAAACTGCCGCTGGTGCATCTGCACTGGTACGACAAAGAAGTCCGTCCGGGGCGTAAAGTGGGGCATCTGAATTTGACCGACAGCGACACATCGCGTCTGACCGCGACGCTGGAAGCCTTGATCCCGCTGCTGCCGCCGGAGTATGCCAGCGGCGTGATGTGGGCGCAGAGTAAGTTCAGTTAAGCAGGTGCTCATTTGATTGCCGGATGCGGCGTAAACGCCTTATCCGGCTTACCGCTCCGGTACCCATTGTAGGCCTGATAAGACGCGTCAAGCGTCGCATCAGGCATGGTGCACCGATTGCCGGATGCTCTCATCACTACAGCGAAATACAGGTCCCCGCTTCGCCCGCCAGCGTCTCTTCAATTCGCGATAACGCCCCAATCCACGCGGGTTTACCACGGCTTCTGACATAACCACTTACCGCCGTTACCTTCGGCCCCATCGAACCATCGGCTTTGGCAAATGGCGCTAACTCATCCGGTGTGGCATGGCGAATGGCGCGTTGCTGCGGCGTTCCCCAGTTTTCATAAACCGCGTCAGCATCGGTGAGGATCACCAGTCCATCGGCATTAATCTGCTCGGCGAGCAACGCAGCGGCGAGATCTTTATCAATCACCGCTTCACTCCCTGCCCCATCTTCCGTCACAGGCACACCGCCGCCGCCACTGCAAATCACCACATGCCCCTCTTTGAGCAACAACTCGATGGCTTCGCTGTCGAGAATTTTACGCGGTTGCGGAGACGCCACCACCCGGCGCAAATATTTACCATCACGTTTCATCTGCCAGCCGTAAGCCGCTTCCAGTGCCTTTTGTTCTTCTGGCTGATAAACCGGACCAATAAATTTCTCTGGCTGCAAAAACGCCGGATCATCAGGCGAAACCTCAATGCGCGTCAGCACCGTCGTGACAGGCGGCATCTGCGGCTGTGCGCTCAAACTCTGCGCCAGCATATAGCCAATCATCCCCTGGCTTTCCGCCACCAGCACATCCAGCGGATACGGATCTACCTCTTTCCACGCCAGATTCTGCAATGCCAGCAGCCCCACCTGCGGCCCATTGCCGTGAACAATCGCCAGCCGATAAGAACGGGCCAGGCGCGCCAGCGCGGGTACAGCACTGGCGATATTGCGATATTGATTTTCTGCCGTCAGCGCCTCACCGCGCTGGAGTAAGGCGTTGCCCCCAAGAGCTACAACCAGTGTTTTCATGGTTTTCCTTGTAATAATTGTTGGCCAAGCCAGAACCCCAGCAGCGTATCTGCCCCTGACGTATGCCCCAGCGCCAGCAGCGAATCAATCGCAACAGCGGTACGCTTCGGGCAACTCAGAGCATGGACAAAGTGCAGGAGTGGCGAGGCGAAATATCCTTGCGCGGCATAACGTAAATAACTGACGCTCACCGCTGTGGTAACGAGTTGAAGATTGTCGGAACAGGCAAAAAACGGGCGACCGGCGCGCGCATCTAAAGCGCCATAATACCAGGCCGCCAGCAGCATTCCGCTCAACGTGTCATCATGACTTGGCGTTAATCCGGGGCCTTTACCCAGCCAGTGCCGCCAGTCGGTCTTAACGCCATTGAGCGCGGCCTGAAAACAGTGACGAAACTGGCGTAATTCAGCGGGCAGCGGATCGCTTGCCGCCATCGCCAGTGGTCCGAAAAGTCCGGTTTCCTCCGCGCGTTGCATCCATGCAGCTGCAAGCGGTTGAGGATGCGAAGGCGGCGTAATACGCAGCAAACAATAACGCTGTGGCTGTTTAACCGTGAAACGCCCGAGGTGAATCCCTTGAGCCACAACCTGTGGTCGTTCATTGCCGCATAATCCACCGCATAACGCATCGAATTGCGCGCGGCGAAGCACCCATCCTCCGGGGCCGAAACCACTACCCTGACGATGCAGCGTTAACAGTTCGCCGCTTTCCGTCATCAGGTTAATCGCCCGTCGCCACACTCCCGCTAACCGCCAGGACTGGCGATAATTCGGTGCACTACGGCTGGCAAGCAGAGGATGGATGATCGTCATTGCGCGTTCCTCAACCAATCCCCATGCTTTCAGCCAGTGCTTCCAGCGCCTGTTCAAAACACGCCAGCGGTGCCCGCACAGTGCCTGCGCCAATCTGCCCGATCCCCGCCTCTTTATGGGCGATACCGGTATTGATGAGTGGCGTAATGCCGGTTTCTACCACGCGACGAATATCCAGCCCCAGGCACGCGCCCTGGAAATCCCAGCCGGGGATCTGCAACTGCATATTGCGCTCAAGGAAGATTTCCGCCATCTCTTCAGATACCTCCCTGGCCGCTTCCATGCCACCCGCACCGACAAAGCGCGTTACGCCAGGCGCTGCGATCATTGCCGCACCTCCGATACCAAAGGTTTCGGTAATCGCGCTATCGCCCATATCCGGGTTCGCCTGCTCCTGCGAGAAGCCGGTGAAAAACAGGCCTTGCGGAGTGTTTACAGGCGCAGTAAACCAGCGTTCGCCCAGCCCGCTTACCCGAATCCCGAACATATTGCCGTTGCGGGTCATAGCCGTAACGATGCTGCCTGCGCGGATCATCGCGCCAGCATCCATCGCCGCCTTGCAGTAAGCCATCGCAAGGTTGAGGAAGAACTGATCGGTCACGCTGAGGAAATCCATCACTTCCGCGATGTGCTGTTTATCATGATCGAGGCGAGCAATTTGTGGGGCCAGCGCACGCATTAACAGTGCTGAGGAAGCAATATTGCGTTGATGGAACTCATCGCCCATCGTAATGCCCTGCGCCATCATCGCCGTGAGATCGATACCGCGCTCCATGCGCCCCAGCGCCGCGCTTAATACTGGCATTAACACATCGCGCATCCAGCGATGGCGAGTCAGGACATCTTCGCCGTAAGCGCCAAAACGCATCACTTTGCCGATACCTTCGTTGAGGTTGCAGTACGCCCGGTTGCCGTCGGTCACGTTCTCGACCACCAGCATCGGCATACTGGCAGAAGTAATACCGCCCATTGGACCGACGGCATTCACATGGTGACAAGGAATGAAGTTCACTTCCCCCTGCTCCAGTATTGCCAGCGCCTGCGCTTCATCTTTCGCCCAGCCTTCGAACAGACATGCGCCCACGCACGCCCCTTTCATGGGTCCGGTCATCTCCTGCCAGCGCATTGGCGGCCCGGCGTGAAGCAGTGTTTTGCCCTGGTTTAGTTCGCTGATAAGTGAAGAAGCCGGTTGCACATCCAGCCAGTGTGGACGAGCACGACGAATTTGTTCGATAACCGCAGCATTGGCTTGCGCCACTGATGTAAACATGGGAACCCCTTATTGCAAACGTTCTAATAAACGAGCCAGTTTTTTATTGCCGCCGGCGACTGGCGACCATTGGTAATGCACAACCGGTTTGCTGGCGCTTTGTAGCTCCAGCGCAAAGCTGCGTAATCCGATGTTAATCACGGCGACGTTTTCCAGTAATGACGGTGTGTGTTGCTGAGTGGCAGGCGAAAGCGGACGAATCAGTGCCGCCGCCAGCAAGGTGGCTTCCGGCAGCGAACTCACTACCGCGATCCCTGCATCTTCCAGCGTGGCGATTTGCTGCGAGCGGCATTGCGGGTCACGTTCAGTGCCTGTCACCGTGGCAATGGCATACAGTGGTTGATTGTCTGAACGCGCGGCACATGCTTTTTGCCAGGCGCTTACCAGCGAGGCGGCAGGATCGGCGGTCGCACCGAAGCCAATCACGACATCAAGCAGCAATACGCGCACTTGCGGTTTAGCGCCGAGATCGGCAATTAACTGATTGCGTAAGGCTGGGTCGATCATCGGATGGGGACGCCCGACGGTGTAGAAATCATCGCCCAGATCAATGATCTGGTGACCATCGGCGTCCAGCATCATGCCGTGATGATGGGTATCGTCGGCTTCCACGCCAAGGTGCCCGGCAAGTAATCCCGCCGCTTCGGCAGCAAGCGTACCGCCGGTATACAAACCGCAAATAAATCCGCTGCTGACAGGCGCTATTGCGTTACGTCGCGCCGTGACGCGTGAAAGCAGGCAAGCCAGGCGTGCGGCCTCATCCAGCGAGGAGGCAAACCAGACATTCTCGTCGCGGGCCACCGCCGGGGTATAACCTAAAAACAGCGCCACCGTCGGTTTGCCGGTTGCTTTCATGGCATTAACAATTTTCAGACGCACAGCTTCGGCAGGCGGTTTTGAAACAAATGCCAGCACTTCGCTTTTCTCGTCTGCACTGAGCATTTCCAGCGCCGTCAGCGCACTGATGCCGCCCACTTCACGGCTGAGGTCGCGCCCGCCAAGGCCAATCGCGTGAGTAATTCCCTCCCCTGCCAGCGCAATCTGTGAGCACAGCTCCTGAATCCCGGTACCGGAAGCGCCAATGACGCCAATGTTGCCTTCCGGCATCACGTTAGCAAAAGCCAGCGGCGTGGCGGCAATCATCGACGTACCGCAGTCCGGCCCCATCACCAGCAAGCCTTTTTCTCGCGCGCGGGTTTTAAGTTGGATTTCATCTTCCAGCGTGACGTTATCGGAGAACATCATCACGTTGAGGTTGCGATCCAGCGCCTGATTCGCCAGCTCCGCCGCATACTCGCCAGCCACTGAAATCAGCGCCAGATTGGCATCGGATAATTTCTGACAGGCACTGTCCCAGCGACGCACCTGCGTCAAGGACTGGCTGCTGCCTGACCCCTGCGCCAGTTGTTTTAGCGCCTCTTCAAGCTGCTGCATAATCGCCTGCGCGATCCCCGCATCCGCCGCTTCGCTACGAATTGCCACGCAAATATCGTTCGGCGTGGCGTTATTAAAATCGTCATGCCAGAAACCTGTGGTATCTAATAACGCTTTATTGGCGGGCGTACCCATCATTACGGAAACATCATCAACATTTTCTGATTCGCTGAGTTTTCGTGAAATAATCATTAAACTGACCGAATCCTGAAAACACCCTTTTTTAATAAAGGCGTGGATCATAACAACTCCTTAAAAATTGCACCCATGGCAATTGCACGAGCAGTGTTAATGTGGCGATTACGGTATCGATGACAACGGATAAATAAGGTGATGAATATCACACAGGGATTATTAACAAAAGAATTCAAATAACCGCCATGCTATTACGTGTTATTTTTTAATAAGCGTGGTTGTTTTAAAAACCAGGTTAAAAGCGAGCGGATTATCAAATAAATTCTAACTATATTTTTTTGCCTGTCTGGATCACATAATCCAGATATTTTCCCTGTATGTTAATTGCAGTCATGCTTCACACCGTCGTTAAAAAGGAAGACAGATGAAAATCAGTCGGGAAACACTCCACCAGCTAATTGAGAATAAACTCTGCCAGGCTGGGTTAAAACGTGAGCACGCTGCAACCGTGGCTGAAGTATTGGTTTACGCCGATGCCAGAGGGATCCACTCTCATGGCGCGGTGCGCGTGGAATACTACGCGGAACGCATTTCAAAAGGCGGCACCAACCGCGAACCGGAGTTTCGTCTTGAGGAAACCGGGCCGTGCTCGGCAATTTTACATGCCGACAATGCCGCCGGACAGGTCGCGGCGAAAATGGGTATGGAACATGCCATCAAAACCGCCCAGCAAAATGGCGTTGCGGTGGTCGGTATCAGCCGGATGGGTCACAGCGGCGCAATCTCTTATTTTGTGCAGCAGGCAGCCCGCGCCGGATTCATTGGCATTTCGATGTGCCAGTCCGATCCAATGGTGGTGCCGTTTGGCGGCGCGGAAATTTACTACGGTACTAACCCCCTGGCCTTTGCCGCGCCGGGAGAAGGCGACGAGATCCTTACCTTTGATATGGCGACTACCGTACAGGCATGGGGAAAAGTGCTCGACGCCCGCTCGCGTAATATGTCTATCCCGGATACCTGGGCGGTCGATAAAAACGGTGCACCAACAACCGATCCGCTCGCGGTACATGCTCTGCTCCCCGCCGCCGGGCCAAAAGGGTATGGCCTGATGATGATGATTGACGTCCTCTCAGGCGTCTTACTCGGCTTACCGTTCGGGCGACAGGTTAGTTCGATGTATGACGATTTACACGCAGGGCGTAATTTGGGGCAATTACATATAGTTATTAATCCGAACTTTTTCTCCTCCAGCGAATTATTCCGTCAACATCTTAGCCAGACCATGCGCGAATTAAATGCCATTACCCCCGCGCCCGGTTTTAACCAAGTTTATTATCCCGGACAGGATCAGGATATTAAACAACGCAAAGCCGCCGTCGAAGGCATCGAAATTGTTGATGATATTTACCAGTATTTAATTTCCGACGCGCTTTATAACACGTCATACGAAACGAAAAATCCCTTTGCGCAATAATTATTGAGACAGGACTTTCTTATGATTACACATTTTCGTCAAGCCATAGAAGAAACGCTGCCCTGGCTTTCCTCTTTTGGCGCTGACCCAACGGGTGGGATGACCCGTTTACTTTATTCGCCGGAATGGCTGGAAACCCAGCAGCAATTTAAAAAAAGAATGGCAGCAAGTGGGCTGGAAACACGTTTCGATGAAGTAGGGAATTTATACGGTCGCCTGAATGGTACCGAATATCCACAGGAAGTGATTCTGAGCGGTTCGCATATCGATACCGTGGTTAACGGCGGTAACCTCGACGGGCAATTCGGCGCGCTGGCGGCGTGGCTGGCAATTGACTGGCTGAAAACGCAATACGGCGCGCCGCTACGTACGGTCGAAGTGGTGGCGATGGCAGAAGAAGAAGGCAGCCGCTTCCCGTATGTCTTCTGGGGCAGTAAAAATATCTTTGGGCTGGCGAATCCTGACGACGTGCGGAATATCTGTGATGCCAAAGGAAATAGTTTTGTCGATGCGATGAAGGCTTGCGGATTTACTCTTCCGAACGCCCCACTAACTCCGCGTCAGGATATTAAAGCCTTTGTTGAACTGCATATTGAACAGGGCTGTGTGCTGGAAAGTAATGGGCAATCAATTGGCGTGGTGAATGCAATTGTCGGGCAGCGTCGTTATACGGTAACGCTGAACGGCGAATCAAACCATGCAGGCACCACGCCGATGGGTTATCGTCGTGATACAGTTTACGCTTTCAGTCGCATTTGCCATCAGTCGGTCGAAAAAGCGAAAAGGATGGGCGATCCGCTGGTTCTGACCTTTGGCAAAGTAGAGCCGCGCCCGAATACGGTAAATGTGGTGCCGGGTAAAACCACGTTCACCATTGATTGTCGTCATACCGACGCTGCCGTGCTGCGCGATTTCACCCAACAGTTAGAAAACGACATGCGGGCGATTTGCGATGAAATGGACATTGGTATTGATATCGATTTATGGATGGACGAAGAACCCGTGCCGATGAATAAGGAGCTGGTCGCCACCCTGACAGAATTGTGTGAAAGTGAAAAACTGAATTACCGGGTGATGCACAGTGGTGCCGGGCACGACGCGCAAATTTTCGCGCCTCGCGTACCAACCTGCATGATTTTCATTCCCAGCATCAACGGGATCAGCCATAACCCGGCGGAACGCACCAATATTACCGACCTTGCCGAAGGGGTCAAAACGTTGGCACTCATGCTTTATCAACTTGCCTGGCAGAAATAAGGAGTCATAAATGGGATATTTAAATAACGTCACCGGTTACCGCGATGATTTACTGGCTAACCGTGCGATTGTTAAACACGGTAATTTCGCACTGTTAACCCCGGATGGTCTGGTAAAAAATATTATTCCGGGCTTTGAAAATTGTGACGCGACAATCCTCTCCACGCCAAAGCTGGGTGCCTCTTTTGTTGATTATCTGGTCACACTGCATCAAAACGGTGGCAACCAACAGGGCTTCGGTGGCGAAGGCATTGAAACGTTCCTGTATGTGATCTCTGGAAATATCACTGCCAAAGCCGAAGGCAAAACATTTGCCTTAAGCGAAGGTGGCTATCTTTATTGCCCACCAGGCTCCTTAATGACGTTTGTTAACGCCCAGGCCGAAGACAGCCAAATCTTTTTATATAAGCGCCGCTATGTTCCGGTAGAAGGCCATGCACCGTGGCTGGTTTCTGGCAATGCCAGCGAACTGGAACGCATTCACTATGAAGGTATGGATGATGTGATCCTGCTGGATTTCCTGCCCAAAGAGTTAGGTTTTGATATGAACATGCATATCCTCTCTTTTGCGCCAGGTGCCAGCCACGGTTATATCGAAACACACGTTCAGGAACATGGTGCCTATATTCTTTCCGGTCAGGGGGTTTATAACCTCGACAATAACTGGATCCCGGTGAAAAAAGGCGATTACATCTTTATGGGCGCTTATTCTTTACAGGCTGGTTATGGCGTAGGGCGTGGTGAAGCGTTCAGCTATATTTACTCGAAAGATTGCAACCGCGACGTAGAGATTTAAGTCATACCACTCGCCTGATTATTTTTAGCTATGTTGGATTTTGCCACGGTTTATACCGTGGCTTTTTTTGTAGTAAATTCAGGTAAAAAAAGATGCGAAATAAATCGCATCCGCTTTAAAGGTAAGGGTCAGTTTTTAATTCCCTGACCTATTTTAATGGCGCAGGCAATATTTCGCGCGCTGTTGAAGAGATTGGTTTCACCGCTGGCGAGCACTTCGGCTAAAGGTGCCAGACGAGGCAAAATGCTGAATACCGCGTCAATGCCGTACTGGTGCACCACTTCCACGCCATCACCCAATACGCCAGCAATCCCAATCACCGGGACATTAAACTGCTTCGCCACCGACGCAACGCCCAGCGGCGCTTTACCGCCTGCCGTTTGCGAGTCAATGCGCCCTTCCCCGGTGATCACCAGTGCTGCGCCCTGCACCGCCTGCTCCAGGTTGACCGCCCGCAGTACAATCTCAATACCCGGTTTAATATCCGCATTGAGGAATACCGCCGCCGCAATACCCATACCGCCCGCAGCGCCGCCGCCCGCCATCTGGCAGACATTAATTTCAGTTTGCTGTTGTAAAACACGGGCGTAATTTTGCAGCCCCTGTTCAAGTTCTTCGACCATCTCCGGCGTTGCCCCTTTTTGCGGGCCAAACACCGCCGCCGCGCCGCGTGCCCCTACCAGCGGGTTATCAACGTCACATGCTACTTCAATATGGCAATTCGCCAGACGCGGATCGCATTCATCCATCTCAATGCTTGCCACGCGCGCTAAATTACCGCCGTTAGCCACCAGCACCTGACCGTCGGCATCAAGGAAACGCACACCGAGCGCCTGCGCCATGCCCATACCACCGTCGACCGTCGCACTGCCGCCAATGCCGAGAATAATATGGCGAATGCCGTTATCCAGCGCATGACGAATTAACTCCCCCGTACCAAAACTGGAGGCCAGCAACGGATTACGCTTTTCAGGCGCGACCAGCATCAGGCCACTTGCTGCCGCCATCTCAATCACCGCCGTTTTCCCGTCGCCGGTAAGGCCATAAAAAGCATTCACTTTTTCGCCCATCGGCCCGCAGACTTCAAGCGTCACGATGTTGCCGCCCGTCGCGGCGACCATCGCATCCACCGTTCCTTCGCCGCCATCCGCTATCGGCAAACAGATATAGTTCGCATCGGGAAAGAGGGTCGAAAACCCGGCTTTAATTGCCTGACAACATTTTTCTGCACTTAAGCTCTCTTTAAAAGAGTCTGGCGCAATGACAATCTTCATTATCAATCCTTTTTCAACAAATTATTCGATACGTTCCCACGGAATAAGGTTATCCATAAGAACAGCCAGTAAAATCCCGACCAATAAGCCGTTACTGAGCAGAGGACGAAGCGTTAATGGAAGGTCTTGCAGATACACAGGCGGTAATGCCATTAAAAATATGCCGACAAATAACGGCAATGCGAGTCGATAAATATTGCGAGCGGTAAAGGTTATTTGCTGGCTAAACACCAGCGCGGAAAAGAGTAAAGGCAGATAAGAAACCAGCATGACCGCGCTACTCACGGGTAAAGGGATACTGCAAAACAGTCGTGTGAGTGCCGGAACCAGCGCCACCAGCAGGCAAATAACGCTGCCATAAATAAACGAACGCCGCGTGTAATCGCCTGTCTGGGTTAATAAACCAATGGATGAAACAAACGGTGAAAATGGAATTACCGCCAGCGGTACGGTTATCAGCGTCATAAATCCGGTCGCCACAAAGCTGCGACGATAACGCGTATTTCCCGCGCCCTGCTGCGGATAAAAAACATCCGTGCCCCGAATCGCACCGTAGGTATTGCTGATATTCACCAGACCTGTAATCACCGCCGTCAGAATAATTCCCGGAGACAAAGCACCTCCACTGCCGAGCGGGAACCACTGCCAGTGCAACTCACCGGAGAGCGAGTGCGAAGAAGGAAAGCAAAAGTACCACAACAACCAGCCGGTTATGGTGCCGACCAGCAGGCCATAACGGGCAAAACGTTGCGGCAGGAAGATAATCATCCCCAGTACCAGGCACATCACCGCCACCGAGAGCGCGAACGGCGGTAACTGAATTTTAAAATTTGGGTCGGCTATGCCAAACGGCAGCCCGAGCATACCTTTGAAAAAGATAGTGGTCAGCTGCGCGCCCAGCATCAACATAAACAAGACCATCACCGACGGCGTAAATAACCGTGCCAGGCGATGGCCTAATCCGCTAAAACCAATCAACATCGTCAGCACGCCGGAGAGCGCAATCCCCACCGCCAGGCTGGTAGCGATATCGTTGATCGGTGTCCCGCGCGATGCTTCGCCAAGGGTGATAGTAAGGATGGTTCCCCACCACAGGCCACCCGGCCCTTCCATAATAGCGCGACGATGACCGCAGAACGCCTGAGCGAAGCAGGCCAGTGCGGTAGCAAGAAAAGCATATTGCGTGAGCGTAAGCAGGCTACTTTGCGGCAACTGAAAAGCAGAAAGTAGCGTAGGAGGAACCACAACCGTGTTGCAAAAAATAAAGAAAAACCACTGAAATCCTGATAACAGGCTTTCGCGGCTGACTGCAAAATTGAACATAAACACACCTTAACCGGAGAATGCCCGCCGCAAGGACGGGCATTGCAGGGGCCAGATTACTGCTGATGTTTAAGGATAAATTGACCTTTCGGCGCAACAGGGAAGCCCTGTTCAATGTCGTAAATCACATCACCACGTAAGATGGTTTTCGTGATACGCGCGCCAATGGTACGGCCAACATACGGGCTGACTTTGTGGCGATATTCCAGATCGTCATTGGTAAGAACATAGCTGCTATTCGGCTGAATGAAGACGAAGTCGGCATCTTTTCCTGGGGCGATACGGCCTTTTTGCTGCAGACCGAAAATATCTGCTGCGTTAGTCGCCATTAATTTGCCGAACATTGGCAGAGACATTCCGCGTTTCTGTACCGCTTCATCGAACATCACGTCCATACAGTTTTGCAGACCGGCAATACCGCCCCATGCTTCCATGATGTTGCCGGCTTTCATTTCCGGAGGGCATGGTGAGTGGTCGGAAACCAGGCAGTCGATTTCACCGTTAAACAGTTTTTCCCACATGCCTTTCTGGTTTTCCAGATCGCGGATCGGCGGTGAACACTTCGCCAGAGTGCCGATTTCTTCGAACTGATCGGTATCCAGTACAAAGTAATGCGGGCAGGATTCACAAGTAACGTCCTGACCTTCCTGACGTGCACGAGTCACTTCTTCAACGCCTTCCGGGCTGCTGATATGGCAAACGTGCAGACGGCAACCGGCAACTTTCGCCAGATACAGCACGCGGCGAATCGCTTCCACTTCGGTAAATACCGGACGCGAAGCCACATAGTCATGGGCAGTTACGCGACCTTCACGTTTCGCTTCTTCGCCCAGTGCGTCACAGATCAGCGCGTTTTCGCAGTGCACCAGCACCGGCTGCCCCAGTTCGCCCAGCTTCTGCGCACCTTTGAAGAACTGCCAGTCGTTTACATCACGGAAGTCGTTGTCGATACCGCGATCGCCACAGGTCGCAACGAAGCATTTGAAGCCGACAACGCCCACTTCATCCAGCTCATGCAGACGGTCGATGTTGTAAGACACCAGGCCACCGAGTTGTGCCGCATCGATAGTCAGCTTGCCTTTAGCGGCATCGAACTTCAGTTCAATTGAAGCGCGGTCAACCGTTGCAGGCAGCTGGTTGAGCGGCATTTCGATCATGGTGGTGATACCACCTTTTGCCGCTGCGCGAGTACCGGTTTCATAACCTTCCCAGTGGCTACGACCCGGTTCAGAAATATGGGTGTGCGCATCAACCATGCCCGGCGAAACCACCAGACCAGACGCATCCATAACTTCTTTTGCATCGCCCAGATCCTGACCGATAGCAGCAATTTTCCCGCCTTTAACGGCGATATCTACAACGCGAGCTTCGTTTTCTAAAATAACGGTGCCGTTTTTAATGATTAAATCAAAAGACATAACAAACTCCTTGTAAAATACAGATTGGTTTTTAACTCAATGTTCAATATCGGGATTAATTAACCTATGGTTTTTTGCTCTCCTGTTTTTTCTGCTGTTGTACGTTTCTTTAATAAGGCGTAGGCCGCAAAGGCGACGATGACGCCGACAAACCATGAAACACGCGATAACGGTTCCATAAAGGGAATAAACTTACCGCCAAGAGATAAAATAACGGCCACCAGAGTTACTGAAAACGCGGTGAGGTTAAAACCGTTATCGTAATATTTATAATCGCCAGGTGCGGTGTACAGTTCATCAAGATTAATTTGCCCACGCATCACCACAAAATAATGTGCCATCATGACACCAATTACCGGACCCAGCATTCCGCCGATGATATCGAGGAACAGATAAATACTGTCCTGATTTTCCATTAATTTCCACGGGCAGATCAGCAGGCTGATAATACTGGCAATCAGTACGCCGTTTTTATAGGTCAGTTTTGTCGGTGCAATGGCAGCAATCTGATAACCGGCCGGAATAATATTACCGGTGGCGTTAGTGGAAATAGTCGTCATCAGAATAACCAGTACCGCAAAGAACGAGGCAAACAGGCTGTCCCAACGCTGAACAATATCCAGCACGTTCCAGGTGTCAGCGCCGTAGTGAATACTGGCTCCGGCAATAATACATACCCCAGCGACCGCAAACAGAATATAGGCCACAACTAAACCCAGCGTTTGCCCCAGCGCTTGCTCACGAAACGAGTGGGCGTTTTGCGTAAAGTCGGATGCGCTCACCGCCGGTGCCGCCCAGACCGCAACTACCGCGTTAATCACCACCAGGAACAAGAATCCACTGTTTTCTGCTTTCTGAATACCGCTCGGAATGTAGTCAAAGATTGGACCGATCCCGACCAGTGAAATCGCCCAAATCGCCATGCCGCCGAAAACGATATAGATGCACGGGTTAAGAATGGCAGTGAATTTATTTAAAACTTTGCCACCGCCAAAACCAATACCAACGTTAACCAGCCAGAAGAGTAAGAAAGTAATTAAGCCCGGTAGCGAAAGGCCTAACAAGGTAAAATCACCACCGAGAGTTAAAAATCCCGGCCAGATTTTGCCAATCAGGATCAAGCAGGCCAGTGATCCGGCGTAACATTGCAGGCCAAACCACATAATGGCAGCAATACCACCTCTTAATAATCCGGGAAACAGTGCGCCACGTACGCCGTAAGAAGCACGCAGGATCATGGCAAACGGTACGCCGTATTTACTGCCCGCAGCACCGTTTAATACCATTACCGCGGCAATGAAAAAGGCGCTGAGGATAATTGCCAGCATAATACTAAAGGTAGACAAGCCGAGAATAAAAAAGCCGCCGACCATCACATAATTGGGAACGTTATGAACCGAACCCATCCATAAGGTAAAATAGTTAAATGTTTTCCAGGTCCGCTGGCTTTGCGTTTTCGGCAATAAATCTTCGCTATAGCCGCGTTGCTGGAATAGCTTTCTCTGATGTTCCATAAATCCCTCTTAATTTCACGTATCGAATAACGTTGTTTTAATCTAGCTATGAGGAACAAATAAAATAAAAAATATTATTTTTAATACTGAAGCAACATCTTTGGCTGCTTTCTTTTTTAATATTGCTGGCCGATTCATTTTCTGATATCGGCCATTTTTATTGCGGGTATCAGGCCAGTTTATGGTTAGCCATTAATTCCAGCGCCTGCACTAACGCAGAGTGATCCAACTGGCTGCCACCGTTTGCCGCACAGGTATTAAATAACTCCTGGCAGGTCGCAGTGTTTGGCAGGTTCAGCGCAAGTGCTTTCGCACTTTGCAGTGCCAGGTTGAGATCTTTCTGGTGCAGAGCGATTTTGAAGCCCGGATTAAAGGTGCGTTTAATCATACGCTCGCCATGAACTTCCAGAATACGTGAGGAAGCAAAGCCGCCCATCAGCGCCTGGCGCACACGTACCGGGTCCGCACCGGCTTTTGAAGCAAATAGCAGGGCTTCAGAAACCGCTTCAATATTGAGCGCCACAATAATCTGATTTGCCACTTTGCAGGTTTGACCGTCGCCGTTACCGCCCACGAGGGTGATATTTTTACCGAGCAGTTCAAACAGCGGTTTAACACGTTCAAATACCGCTTCATCACCGCCAACCATAATCGACAACGTCCCTTCACGCGCACCGATTTCACCGCCAGAGACTGGCGCATCGAGATAATCGCCGCCCAGTTCATTCACCTGACGAGCGAAACGCTTAGTTTCAATCGGGGAAATGGAGCTCATATCAACAATGGTTTTGCCCTTCAGCGAGGCTTTGGTACAACCATTTTCACCGAACAGAACTTCTTCAACCTGTGGTGTATCTGGCACCATAATAAAAATGATGTCCGATGCTTCCGTTACCTGGCGCGCAGTTTCAACACTGACGGCACCCAGTGACAGTAATTCATCAGCAACCGGTCCAATGGTTGTGACATGCAGTTGATGACCGGCACGCGCCAGATTAATGGCCATCGGTGTACCCATAATGCCTAAGCCAATAAATCCCAGTTTCATAATTAACCTCTTTTAAATTTCGCTTTTCCTGAATTCAGACAACACGATCCCCTGCCAACTTAGCGGCCTAAAAAAGCATTGCCTGAACAGCGTTACGTTTTAACGGTACGGATCCATCCAGCGTAAACCGGCTTCCGTGGTGGTTTGGGGTTTATATTCACACCCAACCCAACCGTTGTAGTCAGAATTTTCGATTACCTTAAAGAGATAATCATAATTAATTTCTCCGGTTCCCGGTTCGCCGCGATGCGGATTATCGGCAATTTGCAGGTGACCAATTTTATCAGCCCACTGAGTCATGGTGTTGGTTAATTCACCTTCCATCCGCTGCATGTGATAAATGTCATACTGAATTTTCAAATTGCAGCAACCAACATCATCAATCAATTTCAGCGCCTGCCGAGTTCCGGTGAGATGGAAACCAGGAATATCAAAATGGTTAATAGGTTCAATCAGTAATAAAATATCTTCTTTCATCAGCATATTCGCGGCATAACGCAGGTTTTCTACAAGCGTTGCGTGAATCTGTTCACTGCTGAAACCAGCCGGCGTTTTACCGACCAGACAGTTAATTTTTTTATTACCCAGCGCACGGGCATAACGAATCGCTGCTGCTACGCCATCCCGAAACTCTTCTTCACGGCTAGGAATACAGGCAATACCGCGCTCCCCCGCCGCCCAGTCACCCGCCGGTAAATTGTGCAGCGTATGTTCGAGTTTATTACTCGCCAGCACCTGTTTTAATTCTTCAATGTCGTAGTCATAAGGAAACATAAATTCAACGCCGCGAAAACCACACTGCGCAGCTTTCTCAAAACGGGCGAGAAAATCATATTCTCCAAATAACATCGATAAATTAGCAGAGAAACGTAACATTATTTATCTCCCTTATTCATAGTGCATGAAGCAGGTTTCAGTCGGTGCGTCCGCTGCGTTATCGGCGATATCTTCAAATTCCATGACGTTATCCAGTTCGCTGCCCATCGAAATATTGGTCACACGCTCGAGAATAACTTCCACGACTACCGGTACCCGATATTGCGCCATTAAGGCTTTCGCCTGTTCAAAGGCTGGCGCAATATCTTCCGGTTTGAAGACGCGAATCGCTTTACAACCTAAACCTTCCGCTACTTTTACGTGGTCAACACCGTAGCCATTCACTTCACTGGAGTTGATATTCTCGAAAGCGAGTTGCACGCAGTAGTCCATATCAAACGCGCGCTGCGACTGGCGAATCAGCCCCAGATAAGCGTTATTGACCAGTACATGGATGTACGGAATGTTGAACTGTGCGCCAACGGCCAATTCTTCAATCAGGAACTGGAAGTCGAAGTCACCGGAAATCGCCACCACTTTGCGCTCTGGATCAGCGGCACAAACCCCCAGCGCCGCCGGAATGGTCCAGCCCAGCGGGCCTGCCTGCCCACAGTTGATCCAGTGGCGGTCTTTAAAGACATGCAGCATTTGCGCAGCGGCAATTTGCGACAGACCAATGGTGGTGACATAGCAAACATCGCGACCAAAGGCTTTGTTCATCTCTTCATACACGCGCTGCGGTTTCACCGGCACGTTGTCGAAATGGGTTTTGCGCAGCAAAGTGCGTTTGCGCTGCTGGCAGTCGGCGACCCATTCTTTACGACACGGCAGACGACCCGCTTTTTGCATCTCCTGCGCCACTTCAACCAGCAGTGTCAGCGCCGCTTTAGCATCAGAGACAATGCCGAGATCCGGACACAGCACGCGACCAATTTGCGTCGGCTCAATATCGATATGAACGATTTTGCGCCCTTCGGTGTATTTCTCTACCGAACCGGTATGACGGTTAGCAAAACGGTTACCGATACCAAACACCATGTCGGACGCCAGCAACGTTGCGTTACCGTAACGATGCGCGGTTTGCAGACCCACCATCCCGGCCATCAGTTCATGATCGTCCGGGATACAGCCCCAGCCCATCAGCGTTGGGATCACCGGAACGCTGGTCAGTTCAGCAAACTGTTGTAACAGTGCAGCTGCGTCAGCATTAATTACCCCGCCCCCGGCAACAATCACCGGACGTTCGGCCTGGATTAACATTTCTACAGCTTTTTCGATCTGCATACGGCTGGCAGCAGGTTTGTAGACCGGCAGCGGTTCGTACATGTCAGGATCAAACTCGATTTCCGCAACCTGAACGTCGAACGGTAAATCCACCAGTACCGGACCCGGACGACCAGAACGCATCAGGTGAAATGCCTGTTGCAGCACACGAGGCACCAGCGCCGCTTCACGTACTGTAACCGCCATTTTGCTGACCGGCTTGGCGATAGCTTCGATATCAACAGCCTGGAAATCTTCTTTATGCAGACGGGCGCGCGGAGCCTGGCCGGTAATACACAGAATAGGAATGGAATCAGCAGAAGCAGAATAGAGCGCGGTGATCATGTCCGTGCCCGCAGGACCGGAAGTCCCCAGACATACGCCGATATTCCCTGCCGTTGCGCGGGTATAACCTTCCGCCATGTGCGAAGCACCTTCCACATGACGCGCCAGAATGTGACGAATACCGCCGTGCTTACGCATCGCTGAGTAGAACGGATTTATTGCAGCTCCCGGAACGCCGAAGGCGGTGGTGATACCTTCTTTCTCCAGCACATACATTGCCGCGTCAACGGCTCTCATTTTTGCCATTTTATTCCTACCTCTATTAATTGGAAAATTTTTCCAACTTTCAAATTTTGTCAAAAAAACCCGCTCCGCAGAGCGGGATGCGACAGACATTATGGATGTGCTTTCAGTCCCAACGCCGTGCTGATATCGCGGGCGGTGTCTCTGACCAGCTCACCCTGACTGACAAAACGATCTTCTGTCAGTCTTGATGAAGGCCCGGAGATGGAGATAGCGGCAACAACACTACCTACATCATCGTAAATTGCTGAAGCTAAGCAATTCAGACCTACAACATGCTCTTCTTTATCTACGGTATAGCCCAGTTCACGCGCTTGTTCCAGGTCCTTCAGCAAGGTGGGCATATCCACAAGCGTAGTTGGCGTAAACTGCTGCAAACCGGTTTGCAGAATGATGCTCATCAACTCCTCTTCCGCCAGCGGATAAAGCAGCGCTTTGCCCGCACCGGAAGCATGCAGCGGCAGACGACTGCCCAGTGGCGCACACATCCTGACCATTGATTTACACTCTAACTGACCAATTAATACTGCTTCATTGCCGTTACGGATTGCGACATTGACCGTTTCGCCGGAAAGTAACATCAGGCGGCGCATAAACGGCCCGGCGACGGAGAGGACATCGCGGTTATGGATGTACGCCGCACCGACGTTAAAGACACCTAATCCTATATGCCACCAGCCTAACTGACTGTCCTGATAGACAAAATCCGCTGCCTGTAAAACCTTCAGCAAGCGAAAGGTCGTGGAGAGCGGCAAATCCAGATTGAGAGAAATATCGCTAACCGACGAGCTTCCCCCACTTTTTTCCAGATATTGCAGAATCGCAATTCCCCGCTCTAACGCCTGTGCGCCCTTCTGTGCCACAGGCTCCGCCTGTCCTGGCCTGCCGCGCCGTCTAACTTCCGTCATACCTACGTTAACTCCGACCTACAAGTGAGCATAAACAATGAACAATTAGTTTATCTTATGCAAGTCGGTTGCAGGCGTCACGCAAAACAGAGTTCCTGTTCAGGAATACTTTCAACATCACAGTTGTCACTGCCGCCGCGATCGATGGTCAGAAAATCGGTGACGCGCTGCCAGGCGAAAAGTGGGTGATGCCAGACGTTACGATGGTAATTCACTCCCTGTTCGCCGTTGGTGATAAACGCCCGCAGCGTTGACAGGTCTGGTTTGTCGTCGCCTAACGCCACGACCACCACAAACACTTCACCTTTCATCGGGATAAAGGCCTGAGTGCCCAGCGGATGACGTTCGAGTTCGTGAATGGTCAGCGGCAGATTCGCCGGTTGCGCGCGGTTAATGCTGATAAGCGTACGGTCTTGCTCAAGAATCTCAACCAGCGCCAAATCGTGGTAACGCTCCACCAGGCCATTGTTAATATGGAAAAAATCCCGTTGCTGAGTTTCGATTACGTCGCCATAAGCACTAAAGGCTTCCTGACTTAACGGTAATACCTGAAGTTTCATCTTTTTGTCCTTGTAACATAATTCCGTTCAACCATCGCCGACCGGTCAGCTTGGTTTCAATAACAGGCAATCTAAAACCTTAAGAGAACAACATCAACACAAAAGTTGGAATATTTTTCCAAAACTAGATTTAGTCCACAAATTGAACAGGGTTATCATGTAAAAATACTGATAAATCAGAGGATAAGAAAATCACGCAACTTGCGGATTTAAAAGGGGATACCTGAAGATGTTCGATCCAGAAACCTTGCGGACTTTCATTGCGGTTGCTGAAACAGGAAGTTTTTCAAAAGCGGCAGAACGATTATGTAAAACCACGGCGACGATCAGTTATCGCATTAAACTTCTGGAAGAGAATACCGGAGTAGCGCTGTTTTTCCGCACGACTCGCAGCGTGACGTTGACAGCGGCTGGCGAGCATCTACTTTCCCAGGCCAGAGACTGGCTGAGCTGGCTGGAAAGTATGCCAAGCGAGCTGCAACAGGTGAATGATGGCGTGGAACGCCAGGTGAATATTGTCATCAACAACCTGCTCTACCACCCCCAGGCCGTCGCCCAGTTGCTGGCGTGGCTGAATGAACGTTACCCCTTTACCCAGTTTCACATCTCCCGACAAATCTATATGGGCGTCTGGGATTCGCTATTATACGAAGGTTTTTCACTGGCTATCGGCGTCACGGGAACCGAGGCGCTGGCAAATACCTTTAGTCTTGATCCCTTAGGATCGGTGCAATGGCGCTTTGTCATGGCGGCGGATCATCCGCTGGCGAACGTTGAAGAGCCGCTAACAGAAGCGCAGTTGCGGCGCTTTCCGGCGGTCAATATTGAAGACAGCGCCCGCACCTTAACCAAACGCGTCGCCTGGCGATTGCCTGGGCAAAAAGAGATTATTGTTCCTGATATGGAAACGAAAATCGCCGCCCATCTTGCGGGCGTTGGCATTGGTTTTTTGCCAAAATCGCTTTGCCAGTCAATGATCGATAATCAACAACTAGTTAGCCGGGTAATCCCAACGATGCGCCCTCCTTCGCCATTGAGTCTGGCATGGCGCAAATTTGGCAGCGGCAAAGCGGTAGAAGATATTGTGACCTTGTTTACCCAGCGCAGGCCGGAAATCAGCGGATTTTTAGAAATTTTCGGCAACCCACGCAGTTAAAAATCAAGTTTCCTTGCGCGTTGGCGCGTAAAATAGCGCGCAAGCTGATTTGAGGTTCACTTTTAACTATGCAAGAGAGACACACGGAACAGGACTATCGTGCCCTGCTGATTGCTGATACGCCCATTATTGATGTTCGCGCCCCTATCGAGTTTGAGCAAGGCGCAATGCCCGCCGCTATCAATCTGCCGTTAATGAATAACGATGAACGCGCCGCCGTTGGCACCTGCTATAAACAGCAAGGCTCAGACGCAGCGCTGGCGCTGGGGCATAAACTGGTGGCGGGTGAAATTCGTCAGCAGCGTATAGACGCCTGGCGGGCAGCGTGCCTGCAAAATCCGCAAGGTATTCTCTGCTGCGCCCGTGGCGGTCAGCGCTCACATATTGTGCAAAGCTGGTTGCATGCAGCGGGGATTGATTATCCGCTGGTGGAAGGCGGTTATAAGGCACTGCGCCAGACCGCGATTCAGGCGATCATTGAACTGTCACAAAAACCGATAGTGCTGATTGGCGGTTGTACCGGCAGCGGTAAAACGCTATTAGTGCAACAACAGCCAAACGGTGTTGATCTGGAAGGGCTGGCGCGTCATCGCGGTTCGGCGTTTGGTCGCACGTTACAACCACAACTTAGCCAGGCGAGTTTTGAAAACCTGCTGGCTGCCGAAATGCTAAAAACCGACGCCCGTCAGGATTTGCGCCTGTGGGTGCTGGAAGATGAAAGCCGGATGATCGGTTCGAATCACCTGCCGGAATGTCTGCGCGAGCGAATGACTCAGGCGGCGATTGCGGTGGTAGAAGATCCGTTTGAGATCCGTCTTGAACGCCTGAACGAAGAGTATTTCTTGCGTATGCATCATGATTTTACCCACGCTTATGGCGACGAACAGGGCTGGCAGGAATATTGCGAATACCTGCATCACGGACTTTCGGCGATTAAGCGTCGGCTGGGGTTACAGCGCTATAACGAACTCGCTGCCCAGCTGGATACGGCGCTGACAACGCAACTCACCACCGGCAGCACCGACGGTCATCTGGCCTGGCTGGTGCCGTTACTTAAAGAATATTACGACCCAATGTATCGCTATCAGCTTGAGAAAAAAGCGGAAAAAGTTGTCTTTCGCGGTGAGTGGGCGGAAGTGGCGGAATGGGTTAAGGCGCGGTAATGAGGGACGTATTTGTATTAGTCGCGACTTGATCTGACACATGGCCTTGAAAGGTTGAGAGTTACCGGTTTTGATATGAGTGTCGAATCCTTATCCAAAACAAGAGGTAACTCTCATGCTTCATACTGCCAATCCCGTCATCAAACACAAAGCCGGTTTGCTCAATCTGGCTGAAGAACTCAGCAACGTATCAAAAGCCTGTAAAATCATGGGCGTTTCGCGTGATACGTTTTATCGTTACCGCGAACTGGTCGCTGAAGGCGGTGTGGATGCGCAGATTAATCGTAGTCGCCACGCTCCTAACCTTAAGAACCGTACCGATGAGGCAACTGCACAGGCTGTTGTTGATTACGCCGTCGCTTTCCCGACACATGGTCAGCACCGGGCCAGCAACGAGCTGCGTAAACAGGGGGTTTTTATCTCCGACAGTGGTGTCCGTTCTGTCTGGTTACTCCATAACCTTGAGAATCTCAAAAGACGATACTGAACAAATTTTATCAGGTGACGTTCCGTAAAAAGTTGTATGGAGTTCTCGATGCAGTCGGCGCGACTATCAGTACCCCCGCTGAACCCTGGACTATCGGGCCGCCGTACTGGGGCATGTCACCCTGGCGTGCCGCTGGTTTTCCGCTAATGGTTTATTTCCTCTTTCTTTCCCGGCAAGAATTTATTTTAATCCGGAAGGATTATTTATTTTCAGATAGGGACTCACATTAAACACGTAACATTTTAATTAATGCATGGCTGAATATGTATTACACAATGTCAGATATCGTAAAAGACCAGTGCAATTCTATGTAAACTCTCTGACTGTTCATTTTATTTGTTGTTTCAGGGTCGGAACTCACCCTCAATAAACAACTGAATACGAGTAGATATTCATCGTCTGAGCTATATGGCTTTACACAATAGCCGACATGTCTTTTCTCAGTCAGGAATTTTACTTTTCCTCACTACGAAGTTGACGACTTCGATATGGGATAGACTCTTAATTCAAGCAATTACTCTGCACAAGCATCAGGCAATCCAGCTCCAATATTTGTTATAAAATAATGCGTAACATTAATTTCACCAACAAAAAAAAGGTTTACACCATCCCCTTGCCCTGGTATCTTACCATATTTACACCACACTTTTTTGTATCTGGATCATTCTTTGATACGATTTTCGCCACTTGTTCCCTGGCCCTCACTGTCAATGTTTTCTTAAACCTACCCCCATCATCATTTGTTAGGGAAAAATAAGAAAAAAAATAATCATCTTCTACATTTGTGTATATTGATATATCCACCGCTACGTGCGGAAAAAAATCTGGGAGCCATGTAAAAACTCCATCATTTTCTGGTATTGCCATATAGTTTATGTAATGTTTACTTACAAGAGATTCATCTTTGTATAAATAAAGATAAGTAATTACGCATAAAACAACAATGATTATAATAGCAAAAATAAATATTATCATCTTTGATAGATTACTTGAGATAGCCAGCATCTTGTAAAGCCTTTATCGTTTTTTTATGCTCTGGATTAATATAATCACTACATCTATCTGAGCAATCTGTTGTTGATGGACATGTCAACCCATGGTCATTTACAGCCAAGTCTTTTTTATTATCTTCAATCATTTCAGAATGGGATAGCTTTACTTTTCTGCCGTACATACCGAACAGATTTAACCCGTAATCTCTAATCTCTTTTTCATAACCCAGCCCTTTCGCCGATCGGCTAACACCAGCGTCATTTAATTTAGACACTCGACAAAATGCCATACAATGGAAAAATTGATCAGTCCCACCTAAATTTAATCTCTTCATATCTTCATAAGTATCAGATAATATATCCCATGCTCTTTGATGGTTTAGTTGATCTTTTCTTCTTATTAGCGCTACATCTGCGGGACTTAACCCTAATGGATCAATACCATTCACCGGATTCAGCGGATACGCATACAGACTCCATCCCCCCTCCAGCCCAATGGGGTCTTGTGTAATATACCTCCCCTGTAGCGG